>Ga0209555_10000005_pt1 | contig 294087 bp, 267 predicted proteins | sample SaaInl85LU_5_DNA_FD_184643 | JGI IMG/M metagenome (GOLD analysis project Ga0209555, IMG submission 184643) | Marine microbial communities from expanding oxygen minimum zones in the Saanich Inlet - ESP_85LU_5_DNA (SPAdes) (version 2) | ecosystem: Environmental > Aquatic > Marine > Intertidal...
ACAGCTATTTGAAAATCTCCGAGGGCTGCAATCATAAGTGCAAATTTTGCATCATTCCCGATATGCGCGGCAAATTGGTCAGCCGCCCGCCGCGTGCGATCCTGCGGGAGGCGGAGAAATTGGTTGAAGCTGGGGTGCGCGAGCTATTGGTGATCTCACAAGACACCAGCGCCTATGGCATTGATATTAAAACGACCAGGGAGGGTGATCTGCGGCCTCATATCACCGATCTGGCCCGTGAACTGGGGCAATTGGGCGCTTGGGTGCGGCTGCATTATGTCTACCCCTACCCACATGTGCGCCATTTGATCCCGCTGATGGCTGAGGGGTTGATCCTGCCCTATCTCGACATTCCCTTTCAACACGCGCATCCCGATGTGCTCAAACGCATGGCCCGCCCCGCTGCGGCTTCCAAAACGCTGGATGAAATTGCCGCCTGGCGCAAGGATTGCCCAGAGATCACCCTGCGGTCGACCTTCATTGTCGGCTACCCCGGCGAGACGGAAGCCGAATTCCAAACCCTGCTGGATTGGATGGATGAGGCACAGCTCGACCGCGTTGGGTGCTTTCAATATGAAAATGTCGCCGGTGCCCGCTCTAATGATCTGCCCGATCATGTCTCCGAGGAGATCAAGCAGGACCGCTGGGACCGGTTTATGGAAAAGGCGCAGGCCATTTCCGAGGCCAAACTGGCGGCCAAACTCGGCCAACATATGGAGGTTATCGTCGATGAGCTGGACGCGGAGGGCATCGCCACCTGCCGCACCAAGGCCGACGCGCCCGAGATCGACGGCAATTTGTTTATTGACGAAGGCACCGAAGCCCTGACCCCCGGCGACATCGTGACGGTCGAGGTGGACGAGGCGGGCGCCTATGACCTCTGGGGTCGGATTGTTTCTTAATATCTTGAAATAAATTGTAAAAAATAGCCTCTGCTTAACCCAACCGCCGAGCCAAAACACTTTGCCCGGTGGCAACACCGGGCTGCGCCTGCCTGCCCCCCGGCAGGCGCTGCCCTCGTTTCATGTTGAAATGGCGTTATGCAGAGGTCTTAAAACATGTAAACTTTGCCAAAGCCTTTGCGCTAAATTTCCAGAAGAACCGTCCCGATCATTCCTTTGAAAGACCTCTGCAGAACACAGCCCCCCAAGCCCTAGGGCGCGGGATGATCTAGGTAGAGACGCGTTGCCTCTTGCACATGGCGGAAGCGGTCGCCGCCGAGGTGTTTGCCGCCGTACCAGCGCGTCACGATGATCAGCTCACCGCTCCGCTCGGCCCGCTCCAACATGCGCAGAATGACCATCCCGGCGCCGCTTTCTCCATCATCTGACTTCAGCGGCACGCCATCGAGCAGCACGCCCCAGCTGTTATGGGTCGCCTTGGCATATTTCTTGTCCCGTTTCAGATCCTGAAGCGCCGCATCAATCTGTGCTCGATCTGCAACCCGGCAGCCTGAGACCGCATATTTCGAGCCGCGGTCGCTGAGGATCACCCCCAATTTCCTCACAATCGCGCCCTTGGGGCAAGGGGCAGGGCCGCGTGTGAGATCAAAGCTCTGCCACCGCAGCTTTGACCCCTGCGATCCGATCCGCATTGCGCGGGTGTGTGCCAAAGAACCGATTGGCCGGATCAGGAATCCGCGTGAAATAGGCGGCGCCGCGCACCGCATCAAAACCCGCTTTTTGCGTCATCTGCGCGCCCAGGCGATCCGCCTCAAGCTCAAAGGTTTTCGAGTAATTGCGCCGACCCACCGCAGCGCCAATTTCAGAGGCCGCATCAACCGAACGATTGGAGCCGCCCAAGGCGGCTGCCAGCACCTCAAAGAGCGTGGCACCGCCGCGCGCCAATTCATCTTGCCGCTCTAAATGCTGCAAAATATGATGGGCCCCCTCGTGACCAATGACAAAGGCCACCTCATCGGCATTATACATGTCTTCCAGAAGCGTCAAGGTAAATGCCAAGATGGGCTGTCCCTCGCCATTCACCGTTTGAAACGCATTAGGCGCGCTGTTTGGATTTGGATCAATGGCGATCAAAAAATCGCAATTCAAATCCGGGCGGGTGGACTTGCAGGTCTCACGCAGGACCGGCCGCATCCGGCGCACAGCGATGGCAAAACGCTCGGGCACATCTTCGGCCTTCAAGACCCGCGACTCATCCGCCGCCACCACAGGAGCGCGCGCATCTGGCTTGAGAGCGCATCCGGCCAAAGCCAACATCATTATCACGGGGATGAACCGCATTCCGCTCTCCTTAAACCTCTTCTCCAGTCTACCCATAAAACCGCTGCAAACCAACCCTTTGATCCAACCACCCCGGCAAGAAATTGCCCGGTGCGCTTGTCCCTTGCACCGTGAGTAAATCTGATTAATGTTAGCATATGTTTACCATTGAACACGGCTTTGAAGCCACCTCTATCACTTTGATCGATGATACGGTCGGCGCGCTTTTGGAAGATGTGTGCATCAAGTCCTATGAAGACCGAATTGTCATTGAACAATGGGACGCCACCCGCGATCGTATGCATAGGATCACGCTCTCGATGAACCAAGCCCACGACCTTGCCGCGGCGCTGGACTTGCCCGAAGGCGTCTACCAGAGGGCCGAGCTTTAGATGAGAAAGAGCCAAAGATGACGACCGGATTTTATTGGGATGAGCGCTGTTTTTGGTTTTCTGGCGGCAATTATGCCTTCACCCAGCCCGTGGGCGGTTTGGTTCAGCCCCTCGCGGCTGGCGGTATTCCGGAAAATCCCGAAACCAAGCGCCGGTTGAAAAATCTGATGGATGTCACCGGGCTGACCCAGACCCTCGCCAGCCAGAGTGCGGATGTGGCCAGTCGCGAAGCGCTGTTGCGGGTGCACCCCAGCGCCTATCTCGACGCTTTTGAAGAGGCTTCAAAGGGAAGCGGCGGCGAGCTTGGCCTCCGCGTGCCTTTCGGTCATGGCGGTTATGAGCAAGCAGCGCTGTCCACGGGTCTCGCCTGCCGGGCGGTGGCCGATGTGATGGCCGGGCGTGTGCGCAATGCCTATGCTCTGTCACGCCCCCCGGGGCATCATTGTTTGCCCGATTTTCCAAATGGGTTTTGCCTTTTGGCCAATATCGCCGTGGCGATCGAGGCCGCCCGCGTCAAGCAGCCCGATTTGAAAGTGGCCGTTTTGGATTGGGACGTACATCACGGCAACGGAACGGAGGCGATTTACATCGACGACCCAGCCGTTCTGACCCTCTCGATCCATCAAGACAGAAATTATCCGCTGGACAGCGGCGATGCCGACACCCGCGGCGTGGATAAAAGCAATATCAACATCCCTCTGCCACCCGGAGCGGGCCATGCCAGCTATATGCAGGTTATGGAGCGTATCGTTCAACCTGCCTTGCACCGATTTAAACCAGATTTGATCGTGGTGGCTTGTGGATATGATGCCGCGGCCATTGATCCTTTGTCCCGCATGCTTGCCACAGCCCAGACCTTCAGAGCCATGACAGCTGCCATCAAAGCCAGCGCGGCGGACCTCTGCGACGGCCGTTTGGTCTTGGTGCATGAAGGCGGATATTCAGAGGTCTATGTCCCTTTTTGCGGCCATGCCACAATCTCTACCCTGGCCAATAGCACCATTGAGGCGCCCGATCCCTTTGAGGAGACCTTCGCCAGGCGCCAACCGCGCGGCAAATTTGCCGATTTCCTGGGCACTTGGGTCGATGATTTGGCCGCATTCCATAGGTCCTAAATCATCGCGCACCCCTTGCGAAACGCTCTGCCATGCCCCAGATTATAGCCTATGACAGATGCATTGACCTTTTTGAAAACCCGCCGCTCTCGCCCGGCGAAAGTGCTGACCGCACCGGTTCCTGACCGGGCCGCGCTTGAGGCGCTCCTTTGCGTGGCTGCGCGCACGCCCGATCATGGCAAGCTGGAGCCTTGGAGGTTCATTGTTCTTGAGCAAGCCGCATTGCGCCGCCTGGGCGTTTTGGCCCACAACTTGGCTGAGGCAGCTGGCCCAGAGGTGGTTGATGCCAACAAAGCAAGCCAGCAATTTGAAACCGGGCAATTGGCCGTCGTGGTCGTTGCCAGCCCGAAACCCTGCGATAAGTTTCCACAAATCGAGCAAACCTATTCTGCCGGCGCCGTCTGCCTATCGCTGCTGAACGCAGCTTTGGCCAGTGGTTGGGGCGCCAATTGGCTTTCTGGCTGGGCCTCGCACAACCGGAATTTTTGCACAGAGGGTTTGGCACTTGCACCGCATGAACATGTCGCCGGCATTATTCACATCGGGACCGGCCCCGCCCAAATGCCTGACCGTCCGCGCCCTGATGTCATAGCGCTCACCCAATGGATTCATAAATGATTTTTTCAGATTTTCTGAGATCCATCGCCCAATTTGACGACCCAAGATTCCGCCGCGTGCTCTGGCGCGGTTTGGGGCTCACCCTTGCCTTATTGGTCATCGCTTGCCTTTTGGTGAGCTATGGCGTCAACCAACTGTTGTCCTCAGCCTTAGTGGCCGGCCTCATCGGTGATCAGAGTTGGCTGGGCGGTTTGATCAATATTGGCGGGGTCTTACTCACCATCGCGCTGTCAATTTGGTTAATGGTTCCAGTGGCCTCAGCAATTATCGCATTGTTTCTCGACGAGGTGGCGCAGGCGGTTGAGGCGCGGCACTATCCGCATCTTCCCAAACAGAAGACCGCCAAGCTGCAAGATCAAATTCTGGTCAGCATCCGTTTTTTGGGGATTTTAATTCTCGCAAATATCGGCGCTTTGCTCTTATCGATGATTTTGCCAGTCTTGGCGCCCTTTGTGTTTTGGGCCACCAATGGCTATCTTATGGGCCGGGAATATTTTCAAATGGCCGCTATGCGGCGCTTGCCGCGCGCGCAAGCGCAAGAGCTGTTCCAGCGTCATCAGGGCGCCATCTGGATCGCCGGGATCTTGATGGCTATTCCTCTGACTCTTCCACTGGTGGGCTTATTTATCCCAATTCTGGGCGCGGCCACCTTCACCCATCAGTTCGAGAGACTTCGGGCGTTGCCATCCGGTTGAACCAATCAATGTCGCGCACAGAAATCACGCCGCTGATAATTGTCCCTGCAACAAAGGCCCAAATCACCAGGGCCACGACAGTTGTCACCATAAAGCGCTTTTTCATTTGTGGATTTTCAGGGCTGCCCGCATGGGTGCCGGGTTCAATTTCGCCGACATCCCCTTGCGTTTGCAAGCGCAGCGGCAAAACAATAAACAAGGTCAAAAACCAGATGACGGCAAAAAGTACGAGCGCAGAAGTAATCGGCATGAGAATTTCCTGATAATTTATCTAAACTTAAACTTGTTCTAGCTCAATGAGGCACCCCGTGAAGTCCTTAGGATGCAAAAAGAGCACAGGCTTTCCATGCGCCCCAATTTTCGGCTCACCACTGCCCAACACCCGCGCCCCCTGGCTTTGCAATTGCGCGCGCGCCGCGAGGATGTCGTCCACCTCGTAGCAGATGTGATGAATGCCGCCAGACGGATTTTTATCCAAGAAATTCTGGATTGGGGAGCCCTCACCGAGCGGAAACAGCAACTCAATCTTTGTATTGGGCAGCTCGATGAAAACAACTGTCACACCGTGATCTGGTTCATCTTGTGGCGGGCCAACTTTTGCACCCAAAGTTGTTTCATATTGCGCCGCAGCCGCCTGCAAATCAGGCACTGCGATTGCCACGTGATTGAGCCGTCCAATCATTTTCATCTCCTGTTTTTCGGTCTTGTAAAGCCGCACGCCCAAATAAGGCAAGCGGCATTAACCAAGCGTTAGCGTCTTTGAGGTCAAAACTGATCTATGATTTGGAAGTAAGGGGGCCATCATGACCGGGATGTCAAACAGGTTACACTCACTCAAACCCACCAGCCGGAGACCGTTGCATGGCTTGATGGTGCTTTTGGTGGAAGACAGCCTCACCGCGGGCGAGGCCGTGCGTTTAATGTGCATCACCTCTGGCGCGCGATTGCGGCGGGCAGACTGTATGACAAGCGCGCGGCGACACCTGAGAATTTATCGTCCAGATGTCGCCATTGTCGATATGGGCCTGCCAGATGGAGACGGCGCTGAGTTGATTGCAGAGCTTGCGCAGGCCAATCCCCGCACACAGACCATCATCGGTCTTTCCGCAGATCCAAGCCGCGCCACCGCAGCAATGGAGGCGGGCGCGGATAGTTTCATCGAAAAGCCCCTCAATTCTGTCGCGGGATTTCAAAGTGCCATCTTGATGAACCTGCCACATCATCGCCGCCCAATGGACATTCGTCTCTTGCCAGATTTAGCATTTGAGGCGGACCAACGCGCCCTGCAGGAAGATTTAATCCATGCTCTAGAATTGCTCAACAACACCAAGGACGGAGCCAACTCCGGCTATCTTGCGGCCTTTGTCACTGGCGTGGCCCGCACCGCCTCAGATCCAACGCTGGAGCAGGCCGCGGAGCAATATTCAACCACTCAGAACCCGTCCGATCTCCGCGCGGCCTTGACGGATTTCTTGGCTGATAAAATAGCAGTCTGAGAGGGCAAGCGACTGGCCGCCTCTGGCACTCATCCCGCCGGCCCGATCCCCTAGGCGCTATTCCGGAGCGATAACCCGAAGGGACAATTCCCGCAGTTGCTCATTCGTAGGCTCGGATGGGGCGGCCATCATGAGATCTTCTGCACGCTGGTTCATCGGGAACATGATCACTTCGCGAATGTTGGCCTCGTCCGCCAAAAGCATCACGATCCGGTCGATGCCAGCGGCACAGCCACCGTGGGGTGGGGCACCGTATTGGAAGGCATTGACCATGCCGCCGAAGCGCTTTTCAACCTCTTCCTTGCCATATCCAGCAATTTCAAAGGCTTTAAACATGATCTCTGGGCGGTGATTCCGAATCGCACCGCTGACCAGCTCATAGCCATTGCAGGCCAGGTCATATTGATACCCCAGCACCTGCAAAGGATCGCCCTGGAGGGCCTCCATGCCGCCTTGTGGCATCGAAAATGGATTGTGCTCAAAATCGATCTTGCCGGTTTCTTCATCTTTCTCATAGATCGGAAAATCCACGATCCAAGCAAAGGCGAAGCGCTCTTTATCCGTCAGGCCCAATTCATCGCCAATCACCATCCGCGCCTTACCCGCAACCCCTTCAAAAGCTTTCGGCTTGCCGCCCAAGAAGAATGCCGCATCGCCAACCCCAAGTCCCAGCTGCTGGCGAATGGCCTCTGTGCGCTCTGGGCCGATGTTCTTGGCCAATGGCCCCGCCGCCTCCATGCCTTCGCCTTGATCGCGCCAGAAGATATAGCCCATGCCCGGCAGACCTTCTTTTTGAGCAAAAGCATTCATGCGGTCACAGAATTTTCTGCTGCCACCTTTGGGCGCCGGAATGGCGCGGATTTCCGTGCCCTCTTGCTCCAAAAGCTTTGCGAAAATGGCAAAACCAGAGCCCGCAAAATGCTCAGAAACCACCTGCATCTTAATCGGGTTGCGCAAATCTGGTTTATCAGTGCCATACCAAAGGGCCGCATCGCGATAGCTGATTTGCGCCCATGTTTGATCCACTTTCCGACCGCCACCGAACTCCTCAAACACGCCGGTCAAGACCGGTTGGATGGTGTCAAAAACATCTTGCTGATCAACAAAAGACATTTCTAAATCAAGTTGATAGAAATCGGTTGGCGAGCGATCAGCGCGTGGGTCTTCATCGCGAAAACACGGGGCAATCTGGAAATACTTATCAAAGCCCGAGACCATAATCAGCTGTTTGAACTGCTGCGGCGCTTGCGGCAGCGCATAGAACTTACCCGGGTGCAAGCGCGATGGCACCAGAAAGTCCCGCGCGCCCTCGGGGCTCGAGGCGGTGATGATCGGCGTTTGAAACTCGCGAAACCCTTGATCCCACATCCGGCGGCGCATCGAGGCCACGACGTCGGAGCGCATTTTCATATTCTTTTGCAGCTTCTCCCGGCGCAGATCGAGGTAGCGATACTTCAACCGGGTCTCTTCGGGATATTCTTGCTCTCCAAACACCATCAATGGCAGCTCATTCGCAGCGCCCAAAACCTCCAGATCGCGGATGAACACCTCAATCTCTCCCGTAGGAATTTTCGGGTTCACCAATTCCGCGTCGCGGGCTTTGACGGTGCCATCAATCCGAATGCACCATTCGCTGCGCAGTTTTTCCACCTCTTTGAACACCGGGCTGTCCGGATCACAAAGCACCTGGGTCACCCCATAGTGATCGCGCAGATCGATGAAGAGCAAACCGCCGTGGTCGCGCACGCGATGCACCCATCCCGAAAGGCGAATTGTCTCGCCAACATTGTTGATGGTCAAGTCGGCACAGGTGTGGCTGCGATAGGCATGCATGGGTCAGGCTCCTTCAAGCGGTCGCGCTGATACATCCCGACAGGCGCATAAAGTCAAGCCAATCCGAGGATTTCTGCCTCACCTATAGAAAAATTTCAGCTATGAGCGCGTGATTGCCCGTCAAACAGCTTTCGCGCGCTCATTTTTCTATAAAGCTTAGAAATAATTTGGCTGGCGGTTTTTTCAAATAAAAAGGGCAGGATCGCATGGATCAGAGCACAGATCGCGGCTGCCAAGAGCATCACAAAATAATAGCTCGCATGCAGAAAATGCTGCCCGTAGCTTTCGTCAACATTTCTCAAATGCGCGGTGAAATAATTCGGTGAAGGGGTCATGTCAAAGCTCCAAAATTGCTGATATGAGCTTAAATCAACCAGGGTGAACTTTTTTCCCAAATTTTCTTTTTATTGTTAGATTTGCGTGATAATATTTCGAAATGTCGGATAAATTTGTAACATATGATGACTATGACCGCGCCATTTTGCAACAAATGCAACGCAATTCTGCGCAATCGTTAGAGGAATTGTCTGAGGCGGTCCACCTGTCACGCAATGCGGTTTGGCGGCGAGTCAAGCGCCTGCAAGACAGTGGTCTTTTGAAGGCGCGTGTGGCGCTTCTGGATGCGCAAAAGATCGGGCTTGGTTTGACTGTCTTTGTGTCAATCTCTGTGCGGAGCCACAGCAAAGATTGGGCCGATCAGTTTACAAAGGTCATTCGCAGCCTGCCGCAGGTACAATCGGCCTATCGCACCTCGGGACATCAAGATTATTTAATCAAAGCGCGCGTGCGCGACGTGCAAGCCTATGATGACCTATATCAGCGTCTGATTTCGCGCATCGAACTGGCCGATGTCAGCGCCAGCTTCGTGATGGAAGAACTCAAAGATACAACCGAATTGCCCTTGCCCTAGGGTGCGGTGCCGCGCGCTTGTGCCAATCTTCAAATCCGGGCGCCGCAAACTGGACTTCAATATCACAAAGCCCCTTGCACCCATGACCGCCTTCCCTATAAGGCAGGACAGTTTGCGCCCGACACTGAAGGATAGATTCATGCCGAAGAGAACTGACATTAAATCCATTATGATTATTGGAGCGGGCCCCATTGTCATCGGTCAAGCCTGTGAGTTCGATTACTCCGGCGCCCAGGCCTGCAAGGCTCTGCGCGAAGAAGGCTACCGCGTGATTTTGGTCAATTCAAATCCAGCCACCATTATGACCGATCCAGATATGGCCGATGCCACCTATATCGAGCCCATCACACCTGAGACGGTGGCAAAGATCATTGAGATAGAGCGCCCCGACGCGCTGCTGCCCACGATGGGCGGACAAACCGGCCTGAACACCTCGCTTGCGCTTGAGGAAATGGGCGTCTTGGACAAATTTGGCGTTGAGATGATCGGTGCGAAACGCCCGGCGATTGAAATGGCCGAAGACCGCAAGCTGTTTCGCGAAGCCATGGATCGGCTTGGCCTTGAAAACCCACGCGCCACCATTGCTGAGACGATGGAAGAATGTATGGCAGCGCTCGATGACATCGGCCTACCCGCGATCATTCGCCCGGCCTTCACATTGGGCGGCACAGGCGGCGGCGTGGCGTATAACCGAGAGGATTATATGCATTTTTGCAAAACCGGCTTGGATGCGTCCCCCGTCAGTCAAATCTTGATTGATGAGAGCCTTTTAGGTTGGAAAGAGTATGAAATGGAAGTGGTGCGCGACTCCGCCGATAACGCCATCATCGTCTGCTCTATTGAGAATGTGGACCCGATGGGCGTGCATACCGGCGACAGCATCACCGTGGCCCCGGCCCTGACCTTGACCGATAAAGAATACCAAATCATGCGCAACGCCAGCATTGCCGTTCTGCGCGAGATTGGCGTTGAAACCGGTGGCTCGAATGTTCAATGGGCCGTGAACCCAGAAGATGGCCGCATGGTGGTCATCGAGATGAACCCGCGCGTGTCACGCTCATCGGCGCTTGCCTCCAAGGCAACTGGATTTCCAATCGCGAAAATCGCAGCAAAATTGGCGGTTGGTTATACCCTGGATGAGTTGGACAATGACATCACCAAAGTCACCCCAGCCAGCTTTGAGCCCTCCATCGATTATGTGGTCACAAAAATTCCACGCTTCGCATTCGAAAAATTTCCAGGATCTCAAGCGGTGCTCTCCACTGCGATGAAATCTGTTGGCGAGGCCATGGCCATCGGGCGCAGTTTTCACGAGTCGGTGCAAAAGGCGCTGGCCTCCATGGAAACTGGTCTCACAGGTTTTGACGAGGTCGAAATCGACGGCATGCCCGGAGCAGATGACTTAGTCCTTCGTGACGGAATCTTGGTTGGTCAAAACCCTGAAGCCCAAATGGCGATCGACAAGGCGCTAACCCGCGAGCTTGCGATCCAATCTCCAGACCGGATGCGGGTCATTGGCCATGCGATGCGCTTCGGATTTTCCGATGACGAGCTGCACAGCATCACCCGCTTTGATCCGTGGTACTTGGCGCGCATTCGCGAAATCATCGAGATGGAAACCGTCATCAAAGCAGAAGGCCTGCCCAATGATGAAAAGGGGTTGCGCCGCATTAAAATGATGGGGTTCACCGATGGCCGTCTGGCGATTTTAACAGGCCGCACAGAGGCTGACATCCGCGAAACGCGGCAAGCGCTTGGTGTTGTTGCCTCCTTTAAGCGCATCGACACCTGCGCCGCCGAATTTGAAGCGCAAACCCCTTATATGTATTCCACCTATGAAGCCCCAGCGATGGGCTCAACCGAATGCGAAGCACGGCCATCTGATCGCAAAAAAGTGGTTATTCTCGGCGGTGGGCCAAACCGAATTGGTCAAGGCATTGAATTTGACTATTGCTGTTGCCACGCCTGCTATTCCCTCACAGATCAGGGCTATGAGACCATTATGGTCAACTGCAATCCTGAAACTGTAAGCACAGATTATGACACCTCAGACCGCCTGTATTTTGAACCTTTGACCTATGAGCATGTGATGGAAATCCTGCGGGTCGAGCAAGAGAACGGCACGCTTCATGGGGTGATTGTGCAATTCGGCGGGCAAACACCGCTGAAGCTGGCCAATGCCCTCGAGGAAGCGGGCATCCCAATTTTGGGCACCACACCCGATGCAATCGACCTCGCCGAAGACCGCGAACGCTTCCAAGAGCTGGTCAATACCCTCAAGCTCAAACAGCCCAGGAATGGCATTGCGCATTCTGACGCTGAAGCCCTGGCGATGGCGGCCCAAATCGGTTTCCCGCTTGTCATACGCCCGTCCTATGTCTTGGGTGGCCGCGCGATGGAAATTGTCCGCGATCAAGCCAATCTTGAACGCTATATTTCCGAAGCCGTCGTGGTCTCGGGCGATAGCCCCGTGCTGCTGGACAGCTACCTCTCTGGAGCGGTTGAGATTGACGTAGACGCGCTTTGCGACGGCACGCATGTGCATGTTGCCGGCATCATGCAGCATATCGAAGAGGCCGGCGTGCATTCGGGTGACAGCGCCTGCTCGTTGCCGCCCTACTCTTTATCGCAAGACATCATCCACCAATTGAAACAGCAAACCGAAGCCTTGGCGCTGGCGTTGAATGTTGTCGGATTGATGAATGTGCAATTCGCGGTCAAAGATGGTGAGATTTACTTGATCGAGGTGAACCCGCGCGCCAGCCGCACCGTGCCCTTCGTGGCCAAAGCCGTGCGCAGCCCGATTGCCGCCATTGCGGCCAGAATTATGGCTGGTGAACCCTTGAGCAATTTTGACCTGGTTGATCCGGCCAGCATCAAAGGCTTTGCGGTGAAAGAGGCGGTTCTACCCTTTGCACGCTTCCCCGGTGTCGATACGCTGCTTGGGCCGGAAATGCGCTCCACGGGTGAGGTCATGGGATTTGACAGCAAATTCCACCGGGCCTTTTACAAGGCGCAATTGGGCGCAGGCACCCTATTGCCCACCTCTGGCAAAGTCTTCCTATCCATAAAAGATGATGACAAGGGACCGATGTTGATCGAAGCGGCCACCTGTTTGGTGGATATGGGCCTTAGCCTGACCGCCACTTCTGGAACCGCGGCCTTCCTTGCCAAGGCTGGCATCACCAGCACCGTGGTCAATAAGGTCTATGAAGGCCGCCCAAATATTGTTGATCAGATCAAAGATGGCGATATCGCCCTCATCTTGAACACCACTGAAGGCGCGCAGGCCGTCGATGATAGCCGCAGCATGCGGGCTGCGGCCTTGATGGATAAGATTCCATATTTTACCACCCTGGCCGGCAGCCATGCCGCCGCTTTCGCCATCAAAGCCCATGCAGAGGGCGATGTGGGTGTGAAAGCCTTGCAAGGGTAAAGGCGCCCAGAGCCCATCCCCGCGCAGTGCCCGCTTGGGGATGGGGCTGCCTAGATCATAGGTCTTTCAATGAGACGCGTTTGTGCAGTTCTTCCGCTGTCTCGACGCGTTCTGAATAGCGATCCACCAGCATCTCCTTGCGCCCACGCGTCATAACGGTGAAACGCGCCAACTCCTCCATCACATCCACGACCCGATTATAAAAAGACGACGGCTTCATCCGCCCGTTTTCGAATTCGAGCCAAGCCTTTGGCAAAGAGCTTTGATTTGGAATTGTGATCATCCGCATCCAACGCCCCAGAATCCGCATTTGATTGACCGAATTAAACGATTGCGAGCCACCAGAAACCTGCATCAAAGCAAGAGTCTTCCCCTGTGTCGGGCGCAGGCCACCAATGGCAGACAGTGGGATCCAATCGATTTGAGTTTTTAAAATTCCAGTCATCGCCCCGTGCCGCTCAGGGCTGGACCACACCATTCCCTCGCTCCACAATGCCAATTCGCGCAGCTCTTGCACCTTAGGATGGCTGTCGGGCGCCCCATCGGGCAGGGGCAAGCCGGTGGGATCAAAGAACTTGGTTTCACAGCCCAAGGCCCGCAGAACCCGCGCGCCCTCTTCCGCCACCGCCCGGGAATAGCTTTGTGGTCTGAGCGACCCATAAAGCAACAAAATACGCGGCGCATGCCCATCATCTTCCGGTCCTGCCAAGGCCGAAAAATCGATTGGGCGCAGCATCTTGGGATCATATAGCGGAACGTCAGTTTGGGACATTCTCCCCTCCTCCGGTCAAGGTGTCGCGCGCAACTAGCACCATTACAAGGGCAAGGAAAGCCGCGATCATCGCCCAATGGATAGGCCCCCTCCCTCTTGCATCGACTCGGCGCTCGGGGCACATATCCGTATGGCTAAGCTCTATTTCAACTACTCCACGATGAACGCCGGCAAATCGACTTTGCTGCTACAGGCGTCGCATAACTATAAGGAGCGCGGCATGCAGACCTATCTGCTCACCGCGCAGATGGACACAAGGGCCGGACAGGGTAAAATCGCCTCCCGCATCGGCATTGGCGAAGAGGCGGACACATTTACCACCCAGGATGACCTATTTCAGAAGATAAAAACGCGCCTGGCCGAGGGTCCGGTCGCCTGCGCCTTTGTTGATGAAGCGCAATTTTTGACCAAGGATCAAGTTTGGGCCCTGGCCCGCGTGGTCGATGACCTTGGCCTGCCCGTCATGTGCTATGGCCTGAGAGTAGATTTTATGGGAGAGCTGTTTCCGGGATCCGCCGCGCTTTTGGCCCTGGCCGATGAAATGCGTGAGGTGCGAACCATATGCCACTGCGGCAAAAAGGCGACGATGGTGGTGCGATTTGACAGCACTGGCAAAGCCGTCACCGCCGGGGATCAAGTGCAGATTGGCGGCAATGAAACCTACCTATCGCTCTGCCGCAAACATTACCGCGCCGCGGTGGCCGACGACAATTCTCCAGCCCTTCCCATCTAATCAAAGGCGCAGTCAGCTCCGAGATCCAACCGCCCCCGGTCGCCGTTAACCAATTGTCAACCATATGTTACTAGTTGATATATAGTGACACCTACATATAGTGCCATTACGCTTTGATAATTTCCAAAGCATTTTAATTAAATTGTCTCAAAATACTTTTTACTCAAGGGTGCTTTTGGTCGGGGCCGTCCTTTTGGGCGGCATTGAGCGCATCTCATCCGTGGCCGGAAAATTGGTGCCCTTCATGGCCGTGGCCTATATTGGCGCTGCAACCTTGGTCTTATTGATAAATGTCACGGAAATTCCGGCGGCCTTTGGCTTGATCTTCACCCATGCTTTCACCCCCTCAGCAGCCACTGGCGGCTTTGCCGGTGCCGCTGTCTGGGCAGCCATTCGCTTCGGCGTCGCCCGCGGCGTATTCTCGAATGAAGCAGGTCTCGGATCGGCGCCCATCGCGCATGCGGCTGCATCGACCAAAGGTCCGGTGAGCCAAGGCCTTGTCGCTATGCTGGGAACTTTCATCGATACGATCATCATCTGTTCCTTCACCGCTCTGGCCATCATCGCCTCAGGGGCATGGACCAGTGGGGAGACCGGCGCCGCCCTGACATCCCACGCCTTCGATCTGGCACTGCCGGGGGTTGGAGGATATATCATCGCCATCGCCTTAACGATTTTCGCCTTCACCACAATTTTGGGATGGAGCTACTACTGCGAGCGGTCGCTGCAATATCTGTTCGGCGTGAAAATCATCATGCCGTTCCGTGCGGTTTGGTCTTTGGCTGCGCTTGTTGGGGCAACCTTGAAGCTCGGTTTCGTTTGGCTTTTGGCCGATACGCTCAACGCGCTTATGGCCCTGCCAAACTTGGTGGCCTTGGCCTTGCTCAGCCCGATCGTCTTTAAGATTACCAAGGAGTTTTTTGACAGCCGCGGCAAGTCTGAAAACAACCCGTTCTAAGTCCAAAGCGGCGCTGTAAAATCGCGCCGGGTTTCAAACATAAGGCGGGGGGTGAACAATCACCTCCCGCCTTTATCCTGCGCGTAGGACGGCAGACAGAGCTCAGCGCTTGCCGTAATAAAGCCCGACAACGTGCTCCGCCTCAGCAAAAAACAACCAACGCTGTGCAAAAGTGCCCAGCGCATGGCAGATTGCAGCCAAACAAATCATGAGCGCGCTGCTTGAGATCATCAGCAAAACCAAGGGCGCAACAATCATCAACGCAAAAGCGATCACCCGCAATTTCACCGCATGCTTGCGCCCCACCTGATGCACCATCTCTTTCAACAGGTAATTGTTGCCCGTATGAGGCGGCTCAAAGGCACGCACAACGCCGCGCAGGCCCAAGCCCGTTGCCGTTCCGATATCCGTGCCCCGCTCTTGAAACCGCCCATCACCGGACAGCCAAGCGAAAAGCTGCATGACCCCCGCCAGAGACAAAAGCCCGATAGCGACACCCACTTGCCCCGCAAGCAATCCACCGCCCCCCAGCGACAAAGCCAAAAACAGCACTGGGGTGCTCCAATGGTTCCAACGCGGCACGGTCTTCAGCTGCGCATAGATCATGGAGGTGGCAAAAACCGTCAAAACCGATAATGCCGCGCCAATATAGCCCAAAGGCTGCCAAGTGGCATCGTAAAACACAGCCCCCAGGGCGAAAAGCCCCATGACCAGCAATGCGGCAACAGCCAAACAGCCCTCACGGCTGAGCCAGCTGCTGCGCCATTGCGAAAAGGCCTTCAAAAACCGCTGCGGATTTCCCAAATGGAAGGTCGAGGCCAAAAGCCCGCCCGCCGCCAGCCCAAAGGCCAAAGCATAGTAGAAAAACGCCAACCAGCCGCGCAGATGTGGCAGACCAAGCCCAAGCCAAGTCAGCAGGCCAAAGCCCAAACCTGAAGCGACAGTGAAGAGTATTACAGAACCAGCAGGATGCATCAGAGTTTCTCCAAAGCTTTGTCGAGCCACCCAAGGAAGCCTTTTTGCGTGTCAGAAACTGGCTCCAAATAGGGGGCCAAGATATCGAGATCAGCCGGCACATCTTTCGGACGTGGCGGCAGGTATTTGTTCACCGGCTTGGTGCCCAGCTCAGGCATCAGATCCATGCCCCCGCGCGCCGCCACCAATTGCGAGACCTCGGAGCTTTCATCGCCCAAATCGCCAAAATGCCGCGCGCCAGAAGGGCAGGTGCGCACACAGGACGGAACCCGATCCTCCTCCGGCAGGTTTTCATTATAAATCCGGTCCACACAGAGCGTGCATTTTTTCATCACGCCCGCGGCCTGATCCATCTCCCGCGCCCCGTAGGGACAGGCCCAGGCACAAAGACCACAGCCAATGCAGGCGTCCTCATTGACCAGCACAATCCCATCCTCACTGCGCTTATAGCTTGCGCCGGTGGGGCAGACGGTCACGCAGGGCGCATCTTCGCAATGCAGGCAGGATTTCGGAAAATGGATCAACTGCGCCGGACCAGTCTCAGGCTGCACCTCATAGGAATGCACGCGGTTCAAGAACGTGCCCGAGGGATCAGCCCCATAGGGGTCTTGATCCGACAGGGGCGCGCCATAATTCTCGGTGTTCCAGCCCTTGCAGCTGACCACACAGGCATGGCAACCAACGCATGTGTCAAGGTCAATGACCAAGCCCAGCTTTTTTGCGGAGGTTTCGGGTAAGGTTGTCATAGGGGACCTCCTGAAAAATGGGCGGCGGATGAACCGCGCGGGATGGGCGAAACTGCGCGGCCGGGTGTGATACACCGAGCAGGTGTCATAGCGAAGATCATCATGAACCTGCCTTTCTGGGGATGAATTTCTGGGCCGCATCTAGCAAAGGGAAAACCAACGCAGCATTACCAACGAGATAATATAAACCGGCCACCGGGGCGATATATCCCACCGTTGGGCCAGCGGTTTCCGAAAACCCCACTAATAGCTTATGTGCAGCGTGCCGAATTGTATATCCGATCTCTGGCGCGTCGGGGTTGCGGGCTTTGCGCTCCATCTCGGCAATGGTATCGCGCAGAGCCTGATTTTCAGCCTCGAGCGCCTTAATCTTATCCTCATACGACTCCGTTGCGTCGGCAACAATGCGAGATATCTGGCGCATCTGCATCGCCATGCTTTCAAACAGCTCCACACCGTCGGGGGTATTGCTTTCTGCGCGAATGGCCTGCGCCACACGCTCAATTTGCCCCGCCAGCATATCCGCCTGTGCCACCGTCTGCAGCGGCTCGGCCAGCAGCATTTTCAAAAACGCCCCACGTTGATCCACCGGTGGGGCGGCGGGGCGTTGGCTGTCCAGAAACTCCTGATACATCCCCGCAATATGCGCATTCACCTCGCGGGCGGGTTTCTCCCAAAATTCATCTGGCATTTGCGCGACTTTATCCATGAGCGCAATCCGCGCCGGCGCATAGGCGCCACCTGCCAAAATTCCCTCGTAAAAATCGATCCAAAATTGCCAATTTGCATCATCCCGCACCAAAACGTCTCGCAAGCTCTGCCAATTTTCGGCGAGTTTGCGGGGCATGGGGGCATCAGGCCAAAGCGGCGCCTGCACAAGATCCACAGGGCGCATCCCATCCTCAATCCGCTTCACGTCAGCAGACAGGGACTCCCAAACATAGGCTTGACCGGCGACGTCGTCGGCGGCGGCGGCGGCTCGGGCGACGTCGGCGGCGGCGGCGAAGGCGGCGTCGGAGGCGTCGGAGGCGAAGGCGGCGGAGGAGGCGTTGGCGTCGGCGGCTCGGGCGGCGGCGGTCGCTCGCGGCGCGTTCGGTTCGATGCACACAAGGCGGGACGCGAGCGAACAGCGCAAGGTAGATTTTGTCAAATTTGCGCGCCAAGTGCTATGGAATTCCTCATGCACCACATCCAGGGCTATTATTGGCCACATGCGCGCCGCCGTGCGATGGGCCATAACACAGGCCACCTCTTTGGGCTGGTTGTTCAGCCAGGCTTCAAATGCGTCTAGATTGTCAATCCGCAGGGCCATGATTTACCCCTTCCCGCCCGGCGCGGGGCTGGGGGCGAAGCAGCGGGTTGCGAATGCGGCGAGGTCGGTGTTGAACGCCATGGCTTCCTCCCAAAAGGGCGAGTGGCCGGAATTGTGATAGATTTGCCCTTCCGCATTCGGGAAATGCGCCAGGGCTTGTTGCCCCATTTCCGCCGGGGCCAGGCGCTCATGTGCGCCCCAGGCCACCCAAGCGGGTTTAACCGTCGCCTCGGCGACAGCCCGGCGATCTTCTTGGCGCAACCGCGCCGCGGCCCGCACCTGCGGCGGCACGAGCATATTATACCCCACCGCCTGAGCCAGAGTACCCGCATCGGGCTGTTGATGGAAACAGACCGAAACGAAGGCCTGAACGGCGGCCAGATTTTCCGCCAGATCCTCGGAATACATGCCCACAGCCTTTGCCGGGGGATCATTGCGCACCTTGGCGGCCGCGGGCGGCAGATGCGCCCCGGTGGTGATGGACGAGCCGATCAGACCGACACCCGCCAAAGCCGCATCGCCAAAATGCTCCAGATAATCCATCACAACCCAGCCACCCATCGACCACCCAACCAATAGGGGCGCATCAAGGGCAAGGCTGGTGATGATCGCCTGCATATCCTCCGCCCATGGCCGGCTGTTGTCGTAACAGGCTGGACCCAGAGGTTTATCCGATTGCCCATGGCCGCGCAGGTCGGGCAGGATCAGCCGAAACCCTTCGGCCAGCGCCGCTTGCCGCGCAAACGACAGGTGGCATTGCGACCAGCCATGCACCAAAATAATCGCCGGCGCCGTTTCAGGTCCGAGATCATGCACGCACAGCTGCACGCCGCCATGGCCCGTTATGGAATGCTTGCGGTTCATTCCCCAACTTTCCACTGCATCGCTTTGGGGCCTTTTTCAACCGGCGAGGTGATCGGCTCAAAGCGTGGGCTGCTTTCGGACTGCGCCTCGGCCCTCTCGATTTTCACCCGCAGATCGAACCAGGCCGCTTGGCCAGTCACCGGATCGGAGTTCGACCACCGCAGCCCGTCGCCCTTGGGCGGTTGCAGCTCATGGATCAAATGGTTGAGCAGGAAGCCTTTGGTCGCCTCAGGCGCCTTTTCATCCAAGGCCCAAGCCCCCTTGCGCTTGCCAATCGCGTTCCAGGTCCAAACAGTGTTTTCGTTCAGCGCAGCCATATGTGCGACCGGCACCACAATCGAGCCATGGGCGGAGGTGACCCGCGCCCAGTCGCCCTCGGCAAAGCCATTGGCCTGCCAAATCTTGGTCGGCACAAACAGCGGATTTTGCCCATGGATTTGCCGCAGCCAGGCGTTTTGCGTGCCCCATGAATGATACATGGCCATCGGGCGCTGGGTCAGCGCATGGACGGAGAATTCCTCCACATCGACCGCGCCATCCTCAAAGGGCGCATACCACATCGGCAGCGGATCCAGCGTCTGCTTGATTTGCGCGCGCAGATGCTCTGGCGGTTGACGCTCTCCATGGCCTTCGGCCGCCAGTTGGAAGCGGCGCATGGGTTCGGAATATATGTCAAAAAGATAGGGTTGCGGCGCGTCATAAATGCCGATTTTCACGGCCCAATCTTGGTAGGCCGCGTTCCATGGTTTGTAGTAATCTGCCCCTTCGGGCACATGGATCTCATAAAAACCGCCATTGTCGATATAGGCCTGCATTTGATCGGGGTTCGGCGCGCCGCGGCCTTCCTCTTGGCCCGTCTCGCCGCGGAACCCAATCAGCGGCCCCACGCCAGGGCGACGCTCGTGATTGACGATGTAATCTGCGTAGTCTTTGTATTTCGCCGATCCGTCGTCATTGACAAAGCCTTTGAGCCCCATGCGGGCGCCCAAATCGACCAGAACAGACTGAAAGCCGCGCACATCGCGGTCCGGCTCCACCACCGGCCAGCGAATGCTGTCCGCCGCACCTCCCGCCTCACAGATCGGACGATCCAGCAAGGAAATGCAGTCATGGCGCTCCAGATAGGTCGTGTCTGGCAATATCAGATCCGCATAGGCCACCATTTCCGAAGAATAAGCATCCGAATAGATGATTTTCGGGATCACATATTCGCCGTTTTCATCCTTGTCGGTGAGCATCTCCATCACACCACCGCTGTTCATTGAGCTGTTCCAGCTCATATTCGCCATATACATGAACAAGACGTCGATTTTATAGGGATCGCCGGCATGGGCGTTGGATATCACCATATGCATCAGGCCATGCGCCGACATGGGGTTTTCCCAAGTGTAGGCCTTGTCAATGCGGGCCGCGCTGCCGTCGTCTTTGAGACACAGATCGTCCGGCCCCTGAACATAGCCCAAATGCGGCCCGTCCAGCGCGGCGCCGGGGGTGACTTTGCAATGCGGTTTGGGATGCGCAGAAACGGGTTTTGGATAAGGCGGCTTAAAGCGAAACCCGCCGGGCACCTCAACCGTGCCCAGGATGATTTGCAGCAAATGCAGGCTGCGGCAGGTTTGAAAGCCATTGGAATGGGCAGATACGCCCCGCATGGCGTGAAAGGACACCGGGCGGCCAATCATCTTATCATGCTTATTGCCGCGGAAATCGGTCCAGGGTTGGTCAAGCTCGAAGGCCTCATCAAAGGCAACGCGGGCCAAATCTGCAGCGATGGCCCGGATCCGATCTGCGGAAATTCCGCAGCGCTCCGCCACGTTTTCTGGCGCATAGTCATCAGACAGATAACGCTCGGCCAGATGTTGGAACACCGTGCGATGCCCTTCATAGGTGGCGGCCAAATCTGGCGTGATGCCCTTGGTGTCAAAGGCCACAGGTTTTCCGCTTTTGCGGTCAATAACCAGCAGCTTGCCATCTGCGCCGCGCAGCAACATGCCTTTGTTCGGCCCCTCGGTGCTGTCCACCAGTGCAGGCGCATTGGTCAGCTGAGCAAGGTAATTCAAATCCACTTTGCCAGCTTTGAGCAGCAAATGCACCATGGATAGGATAAACAGCCCATCTGTGCCCGGTGTGATACCCACCCATTCATCGGCAATTGCATTATAGCCCGTGCGGATCGGGTTGACGCCAATCACCTTCGCGCCGCGTTCCTTCAACCGGCCCAGACCCATTTTGATCGGGTTGCTGTCGTGATCTTCGGCAACGCCAAAGAGCATGAACAATTTTGTCCGCTCCCAATCGGGTTGTCCAAACTCCCAAAAGGCGCCGCCCATGGTGTATATGCCCCCAGCGGCCATATTCACCGAACAAAAGCCGCCATGGGCCGCATAGTTTGGCGTGCCGAACCCCTGCGCCCAAAAGGAGGTGAAGCTTTGAGATTGATCGCGCCCAGTGAAAAACGCCAGTTTTTCGGGGTTTTCTTTATGAACCGGCTCCAGCCAATCCTGCGCCAGCTGCAGCGCCTCATCCCATGAAATTTCTTCAAAAGCCCCAGAGCCTCGCGGCCCAACCCGTTTGAGCGGTGCGCGCAGACGCGACGGGGCGTTGACCTGCATAATGCCTGCCGAACCTTTGGCGCAAAGAACCCCCTTATTCACCGGGTGATCGCGGTTGCCCTCGATATAGGCGACCTTGCCCTCCTTCATGTGGACATTGATCCCACAACGGCAAGCGCACATATAGCAAGTGGTCTTGCGGATCTCATCACTCACCTTGGGTGACAAGTTCAGTTTTGGTTCTTCAAATCCCATGGGTAGGACCCCCTATTGCCTGCAATTCAGGTATTTTTTTGAACGGCCGCCTGAGCTGCCGTTACACAAATCATGTCAATGATATCATCCGCAGTACAGCCGCGTGACAAATCATTCGCTGGTCTTGCCAGGCCTTGTAACATCGGGCCAATGGCCTTGGCGCCACCAAAACGCTGCGCAATTTTATAGCCGATATTGCCAGCATCCAAATTCGGAAAGACAAAGATATTTGCCTGCCCGGCGACGGGTGAACCGGGTGCTTTCGCGGCACCGACTGATGGCACCATGGCCGCATCGAATTGCAACTCACCATCAACCACAAGATCCGGTCGCGCCGCCTGCACCATGGCGGTGGCCTGGCTCACTTTGGTGACATTGGCATGTTTGGCACTGCCGCGCGTGGAGAAAGACAGCATAGCGATTTTGGGCTCCAGCCCGGTGAGACAGCGCATCGACTCCGCAGAGGAAATCGCAATATCAGCCAATTCTTCAGCGCTGGGGTCAATCACCAGACCGCAATCGGTGAAGACGTTCACCGGGCTGGGCAGATCCGGGCGATCTTCGAAAAGCATAAAGAAAAAAGACGATAAAAGCTTTGTACCCTCCGCCGTGCCAATCACTTTGAGTGCTGCGCGGATGATATCGGGTGTGGAATAGACTGCGCCACCAATCGTACCATCGGCATCCCCGGCCGCGACCATGGCGGCTGCAAAAAAATTGGCTTGGGACAATTCAAGCTGGGCTTTTTCGGGCGTCATGCCCTTTGCCGCACGCTTGCGCACATATTCTGCAATATAGCCGGGCAATCGCGGGCTTGTGGCGGGGTCTTCGATTGCGATATCGCCCACTGAGCCCGCCGCAGCAAGCGCCGGTTGCACCAAGGCCGGATCGCCGATGCAAATAATTTTTGCCAAATTAGCAACAGAAGCCGCAACCGCGGCTTCTGCAACGCGAGGGTCGGCGCCCTCGCTCAATACAATGGTTGGTGTTGCGCCAGAGGTGGCGGCAAGAATATCGCGAAATGCCGCCACACCGAAGCTCCTTATTCAGCCGCCATATCGGTCGAAGACACGCCTGCAACTTGAACAGGTTTTTTCATTGCGTCCCGGCGGAAAGGCTCACCCAATTCTTGGTTCAACAAGACCTCGATCAAAGTGGTTTTATTGTTTTCCATTTGATCTTTGATGGCTTGGTTTAACACATCGGTCAACTCTTCCATGGTTTTCACTTGCACACCAATCAAACCACAGGCCTGCGCGATGCCGGCATAGGAGACTTTGGTATCCAACTCAGTGCCAACGAAGTTATCGGCGAACCAGAGGGTTGAGTTGCGCTTTTCTGCACCCCATTGGTAGTTGCGGAACACGATCTGCGTCACGGCGGGCCATTCGTCCCGACCAATGGCCGTCAGCTCATTTACCGCAATCCCAAAGGCGCCGTCACCCGCAAAACCGACCACGGGCACGTGAGGCTGGCCGATTTTCGCGCCAACAATCGCAGGCAGACCGTAGCCACAGGGGCCAAAGAGACCCGGAGCCAGATACTTCCGACCTTCATCAAAGGAGGGGTAGGCGTTGCCGATGGCGCAGTTGTTGCCAATGTCAGAGGAGATAATTGCCTCTTTCGGCAGAGCCGATTGAATAGCACGCCAAGCCATACGCGGAGACATCCAATCTGGCTTATCCGCACGTGCACGCTGGTTCCAAGTTGTGCCGGGATCGTCCTCTTCGTGATCCATTGATGTCAACTCTTGCGCCCAGGCTGATTTGGTTGTGGCGATCAAGTTCTTGCGCTCCTCACGACCCGCGTCGCCAGCCGTGTCCGACAGGCGGGCCAACAGGCCTTGCGCCACTTTTTTCGCATCACCAACGATGCCAACGGTCACAGGTTTGGTCAAACCAATCCGATCTGGATTGATGTCAACCTGAATGATTTTCGCACTGGTCGGCCAATAGTCGATCCCATAGCCCGGCAGTGTGGAGAAGGGGTTAAGCCGTGTGCCCAGCGCGACCACAACATCGGCACGTGAGATCAGCTCCATGCCCGCTTTTGAGCCATTATAACCCAATGGACCCGCAAACAATGGGTGCGAACCAGGGAAAGCATCATTGTGCTGATAGCCCACACAAACCGGTGCATCCAAACGCTCTGCTAAGGCGGCAACATCGTCAAATGCATCGGCCAGAACCACGCCGGCACCATTCAAGATCACCGGAAATTTCGCGTTGGAGATCAATTCAGCCGCTTCCGCAACCGCTTGCTCCCCACCTTGGGGGCGCTCGAATGCAACGATTTTTGGCAGCTCAATATCAACAACCTGGGTCCACATATCGCGCGGAATGTTGATCTGTGCCGGTGCAGAGGCCCGATGCGCCTTCATGATGACACGGTTGAGAACTTCTGCCACTCGGCTCGGGTCGCGCACTTCTTCCTGGTAGGCGACCATATCTTCGAACAATTTCATCTGTTCAACTTCTTGGAAACCGCCCTGACCGATGCTTTTATTGGCCGCTTGCGGTGTGACCAAAAGCAAGGGGGTATGGTTCCAATAGGCGGTTTTCACCGCGGTGACGAAATTGGTGATGCCAGGACCGTTTTGCGCGATCATCATGGACATTTCACCTGTCGCGCGGGTGTAGCCATCGGCCATCATGCCCGCGGACCCTTCATGGGCACAGTCCCAAAACGTGATTCCAGCCTTTGGAAAAATATCAGAAATCGGCATCATGGCAGAACCAATGATCCCAAAAGCGTGGCGGATACCGTGCATCTGAAGCGTTTTTACAAAGGCTTCTTCAGTGGTCATTTTCATGGGGCAGCTCCTTAAAGGGATTGACTATGCCACGGCAGTCTCTCGCAGCATCTCTGTGGGTTTATTTCTGCCCTTCTATTAGGGCATAGGCAATGACATATTTAGGGCCAGTTGCGCACCTCGAATATAGCCACATCAATATTTTCACTCAGATGTCGTTTTTTGAGACCGCCGATGCAATATTTCTTGGAGCCAATAGTCTGCTGTCTCTGGTTTGCCCAGAAAATACCCCTGCGCACGGGTGATTCCCGCGGCCCGCACGAGGTCCAATTGGCTCTGAGTCTCGATTCCCTCGGCGATGATTTCAAAACCCATGGATTTAGACATCTCGACCAATCCGCGCATAATCCCCTCGCGGCTATCTTGTGTCAGGCTTTGCACGAAGCTTCGGTCAATTTTCAAAATATCAATCGGATATTCCAGCAATCGCTCCAGGTTGGACATCCCAATGCCGAAATCATCTAACGCAATCCGCACGCCCTTGGATCTCAGCGTCTTGATGAGCGTTTTGGTGGCCTCGGGATTTTCAATCACGGTGCTCTCGACAATTTCAAAAACTGTCATTTCCGGCGGCAAGCCATTGAGCAAGGCTTTGAGCCAGTCGGCGTCCGCTCCCGGCGTCACAGTATTGTTTAAAAACTTGCTGGAAATATTCCATCCGCAGTAGATCGGTGGGTCTAATTTCGAAAAGCCAATCGCTGCTTGATTGGCCTGCTCAAGCGGCGGCCGCACGCCACGTTTGTAGCTGTCCGCCATGAGATCCAAGAATTCCCCTGGTAAAAGAATCTCACCATCCGGTTTGACCCATCGGATCAAAGCCTCAACCCCCTCAATTCGGTCGTGTTCCAAATCAAAGATTGGCTGAACAAAATAGGTGATCTCCCCATTTTCCAAAGCAGCTCCCACCTCCTCCGCAGAGGGGCGTGATTGTTTTTGCCGCATGCGGCGCACAACTTCGTGATCCGCGGCTATAATTGTATTTTTGCCCTTCGATTTCGCCTCATAGAGCGCCGCATCAGCGACGTTCAAAGCATCTTCCATGCTCTGATCGGGCCGCAATTCGCAGACCCCAATGCTGGCGGTGCGGATCACCCGGCGCCCCACGACCTCTACATTGGCCCCCACCACCGCCCGCAAAAAGCGGCGCGCCACCTGCTCACCGCGCTGCAAATCACAGCCTTTCAGAAAGACACAAAACTCATCCCCGCCAAGCCGCGCGACAAAGTCTCCAGGCCGACAGGTCGCCACCATTGCATCGGTCACCTTAATCAACAGCGCATCCCCGACTTCATGACCATAAGTGTCATTGACGGTTTTGAACTCATCCAAATCCACATAGAGCAGCGCGTGGGTTTCTGTGCGTTTGTGGCGGTCTATCCGATCCACCAGATACCGCCGCGATTGCGCCGCCGTCAGATCATCAAGATCAACATAGCGAGAGAGCCTAGAGTTCGACAGACGTAACCGCTCGATCAGGCGGAGCATTTTCTTTTGCTCCACGCGGCTGCTGTGAAGCTTGTAAAATAAGAAGACCAGCGCCACAAAAAGCAACGCAATAAATAATGCGTGAAATATCAATGTCATAATAAAATTATTAAACCCTATCTTGCGCCCATTGTGCAAGATAAAATCGCGCGCTGCGCTGATGGTCGCATGTGACCTCCAATCTCACCCTACGTCACATCTCGCAATAGTCTCGTGATTTCAATTATATATCAGCGCATCACCTGAAATTCCATGGCGCAGACGCTTGAGCTATGGTCCATTGCGAGTTAGCAAAGACTTTGAAAATTCTTGCCCAGGAGCACTCTCATGGCTGACTATAAGTTCGACACCCTATCGCTTCACGCCGGCCAAAGCCCCGATGCGCGCTTTGGCAGCCGGGCCGTGCCCATTCATCAAACCACCAGCTATGTTTTTGACAGCACCGAACATGCTGCTGCCCTCTTCAACATGGAAGTTGGCGGGCATATTTACTCACGCCTGACCAATCCCACGGTCGCCGTGCTCGAACAGCGTTTGGCCGCCCTGGATGGCGGAGTTGCGGCCATTGCCACAGCCTCGGGCATGTCGGCACTCTTTGTAACCGTTCTGGCGCTTTGCTCGGCAGGCGATCACATTGTCACCTCCTCGCAAATGTATGGCGCGAATATCAACCTGTTTCAGCATACGCTGAAACGCTATGGGATCGAGACCAGCTTCGTGGCACCAAATGACCCCGAAGCCATTGCCAGCGCCATTCGCCCCAATACGAAAATGGTCTTTGGTGAAGTGATCGGCAATCCCGGCATGGATATTATGGACGTGCCCGCTGTGGCCAAAATCACCCAGGCCGCGGGGATTCCTTTGGTGATCGACGCAACATTCAACACCCCCTGGATGGTCAAACCCATCGAAATGGGCGCAAATGTGGTGATCCATTCGCTCACCAAATGGATGGGAGGCCATGGCATCGCTTTGGGCGGTGCGGTGATTGATGGGGGCAATTTCGATTGGGGCCAAAATGATAAATTCCCCACGCTCACAACCCCGCATTTCGGCTATCAAGGCGCGGTTCTTTGGGAAGAATTCGGCCCCGCAGCCCTCTCCGTGCGCATCCGCACAGAAGGCATGATGAATGTCGGCCCCTGCATGTCACCGCAAAATGCGTTCTACATCTTACAAGGCCTCGAAACGCTTGGTCTGCGGATGGAAAAACATATGTCCAACACCGCCGCTCTGTTAGAGTTTTTGGTCGGTCATGAGCAAATCGCCTGGGTCAAACACCCGAGCTTGCCTGACCATCCAGATCATGACACCGCCATGCGTCTCATGCCCAAAGGCCAAGGCTCAATCATTGCCTGCGGTATCAAAGGCGGCCGCGACGCGGGTCGTGCCTTCATAGAATCCGTGCAGCTGGCCAGCCATTTGGCCAATGTGGGCGACGCCAAAACTCTGGTGATCCACCCCGGCTCCACCACACATTCACATCTGACCTCCGAAGCCATGGCCTCGGCTGGGCTGACCGATGATTTGATCCGAATTTCAGTGGGCTTGGAAGATCAAAAAGACATTATTGATGATTTCAAACAAGCGCTGCGCACGGCTGGAAAATTAACGTCAACACAGGCAAAAGGATCAGGCGCATGAGACTGACGCTGAACAATACCGAAATTTTTGCCTCAACCGGCGGGCGCGATTTTGATCCGTCAGGAACGGTTGTGCTCTTCGTGCATGGCTCTGGTCAATCACATCTTGGCTTCATGTTGCAACATCGCTTCTTTGCCAATCGTGGCTTTCAGTGCATCACGCCCGACATGCCCGGACATGGGTTGTCGAAGGGTGAGGCGCTCACAACAGTGGAGTCCATGGCCGATTGGTATGCGCAATTCATGCAAGCGCTCGGCATCCCCAAAGCGATTCTGGTCGGCCACTCCATGGGCGGTTTGATCGAATTGGAATTGGCCAGCCGCTACCCTGATCTCGTCGCCAAGGCGGCCTTTATCAGCACCGCTCTGGCGATCCCGGTCAATGACGCGCTGATCAATCTGGCCGCAACGCAAGAAAGCGCGGCCATTGCTGCGATGATGGACTGGGGCCACGGCCCAGCAGGGCATATTCATGACCACACACTGCCGGGCACCTCGCATATGCTGTATGGCAGCCGCCTTATGGCCGGCAATGCGCCAGGAACGCTGCATAAAGACTTGGTGGCGTGTAACGTCTATGCCAATGGCCCCACCGCCGCCCAATCGGTCACCTGTCCCACCTTGACCGTAGTATGCGGCCAAGACCGAATGACGCCCCGTAAAACTGGATTGGCCCTACAGGCTGCGCTAGGGGGTGAGCTGGTCGAAATTGCCCCATCGGGCCATATGTCGATCACCGAACACCCTTTTGACGTCAACAAAGCCCTCCGGGCATTTTTCTAACAGGCACAAAAAGCATGACCTTCAAACGCATCGCAGTTATCGGCGCTGGCACCATGGGCTCTGGCATCGCCGGCCAAATCGCCAATGCAGGCCATAAGGTTCTCCTCTTGGACCTCACCACCAAAGCCACCGATTATGCTTTGGAACGGCTCCAAAAGTCTGAACCCGCGCCTTTGCACCAGCGTAGCAATGTTGAGCTGATTGAGACGGGCACCATAGAGGCGGATTTTGACAAGCTGGCGGACTGTGATTGGATCGTTGAAGCCGTGGTCGAACGTCTCGACATCAAGCGCGATCTGTACAGACGTTTAGATGCGGTGATCCGCGACGACTGTATTGTCACCTCCAACACCTCCACCATTCCAATTAAGCTCTTGGTGGCGGAAATGCCTTTGGCCTTCAGGCAACGATTTGCCATCACCCATTACTTTAATCCCGTGCGCTACATGCGCCTTTTAGAGCTTGTCCGCGGCGCAGATACCCGCGCCGATGTGATGGAGCGCCTGTCGCGCTACAATGACGAAATTCTGGGCAAAGGCGTGGTTCCTTGCAATGACACCCCCGGATTTTTGGGCAACCGCGTTGGGGTCTTTGCGCTGCAAGTGGGTATGGACGAGGCCTATAAGCAAGGTCTTTGCATCGAACATGCCGATGCTCTGATGGGCCGTCCCATGGGCATTCCAAAAACTGGGGTGTTTGGTCTTTATGACATGATCGGCGTGGACCTCATGTCCGATGTGGTGGACACTCTGGGCGATATTCTGCCGGAAAATGACGTATTTCACGCAGTTGGACGCTCCAACAACCCGGCAAACGCCCTGATCGATAGGATGATCTCAGAAGGCTTCACCGGCCTAAAATCAGGCAAAGGCGGGTTTTATCGCGAGGATCACGCCCTTGATCTGACCAGCGGCGCGCTGCGACCGCGCATCACCGAGCTGCCAGCCTTGGCCCAAAAAGCCGCCAATGCGCAGCAAGATGGGCTTGAAACCCTGCCCATGATGATCGAGGGCGCGGAGCCGCATCACCAATTTTGTCGCAATTTTCTCGGCCGCGTCCTCGCCTATGCGGCCGCTTTGATCCCGGATGTCACCGGCACGCCGCAAGACATTGATGACGCGATGAAGATGGGATTCAACTGGATCCGCGGCCCATTTGAAATGATCGATGCTTTGGGCGCAGAGGTCGTGATCAAACTGGCCCAAGAGGCGGGATGCAGCATTCCCCAAGCGCTGCAAACATCCGCAGAACATGGCCCGTTCTATCAGGTGCAAGAGGGCACTTTGATGGTCCGCAATTTTGATCAAACCGCATCACAGCTCAAACCCGTACAGCTGCCCGAAGGTACAGAGCGCTTTAGCCTCACGCGCCGGACACTGACCCCCATCGCCAGCAACCGCGCGGCCAGCCTTTGGAGCCTGCCCGGCGATCTGCGCTTGGTGGAATTTCATTCCAAAGCCAATGCGCTCACAGGTGAGAGCATGGCCATCGTGCGCCAAGCGGCCAAGGATCACGGCGCAGGCATTTTGATCCATAACGACGCGCAGCACTTCAGCGCGGGGGTCGATTTGAACCGCTTTGCCGATTTCATTGCCCGCGAAGCCTGGGGGGAAATGGACGCCTTCCTTAATGACTTCCAACAAGCGGTCGCGGCGCTGAAATATTGCCCCGTGCCAGTCGTGGGCGCGCCCTCGGGTCTCTCGCTTGGCGGCGGCTTCGAGGTGCTCTTACATTGCGACCGACTGCTCACCCATGCCAATTCCGTGCTGGGATTGGTGGAAAGCGGCGTTGGAGTTGTGCCCGGCGGTGGCGGGGTCAAAACCACCTACCAACGCTGGTTTGAGGCAACGGGCGATGCGGATACCGCCGCTTGGGAAACCTGGATGCAAATCGGCTATGGCAAGACGGGCGAAAGCCCGGAACAGGCGACAAAACTGCGGTATTTCCGGCCCGGTCATGACGAAACAGTGATGAACCGTGACAAGCTCATCACCCGCGCCAGCGCGATGATCCGCGACATGGCCCCGAGCTACACGCCGCCAAAGCCACCAAAAATGACCCTGCCAGGTCAAGCCATCTACGCAAAAATGGATGCCTTTATGGCCGATGGCGTGACAAAGGGCTGGTTCAAACCGCACAATAAAACCACGGCCATGGAAATCGCGACCATCGTGGTCAACACCACCTCCGATGCTCCGCTGGAGGTTACAGAGCAAGATATGTTCGACCGTGAACGCGCCGCCTTTCTTCGCCTCGCCAAAACACCCCAGACCAAAGGCTGGATCAACGCCATGCTCAGCGGGGCCGCAATCGAATAAACCTATCTCTGGGGTGGCAGTTGGATGTCGAAGGCCGCGCGAATACGGGCATCGGCTTGGGCCGACAAATAGGTCGGATGCCCCTGCAACAGGGTGCGCGCCTTGGCTTTGGCCCGGGTCTGCGCATCCATGCTGCCCCTTTCGCGCCAAGTCATCGGCGCCTCTCGATCGGCGGTTTCGGGATAGAAATAATCGCGCTCCATCGCCGCCATAGTTTGGGGATGACCTAGGAAATGCCCCTCCCCTTGGACCGCTTCCACAATCACCTCAAAGCCGAGGTTCTCATCGGTCACCTCAACCCCGCGCAGCATGCGATAAATATTGCCGAGCATATCGTTGTCGAGAACAAACCCTTCGAAAGAAACCCCGAGCAATGCAGCGGTCATGCCGGCGCTTTCGTAGATCATATTGGCACCCGATAGGGCTGCGGCGAGGGCCGTCACCCCCTTCTCCGCGCCATATTGGGCGTCAATCGCCTTGGAATCGGTCATAGAACTGGCCACTCCGCTGACCAGACCCAACCAATTTGACAGCTGCGCTGATGCGGCATTCATGAGCGCCGTCTCACCACCTCCGCCCGAGAACGCTCCGCTGCGCAGATCAATCACGAATGGCCAGTTGGAAAAAATCATTGGATGGCCAGGCTTCATCACATGCACCATGGCCAGAGCCGCCAATGTTTCCGCCAAAGATTGCGCCAAAAATCCCGCGGGAGGCGCTGGCGCTGTTGCCCCTGATTGGGCCGCGGTGATGCAGCTGACCGTGATATTATGCGCCACGCATTCAAAACACACCTCGACCGCATCCGCGCCAAATCGCAGCGGTGAAATCATCGGGCTGATATGGGCCGCCAACCATGGCCGCTCCGAAAACGCCCCCTCGCGACCCTCCGCCATATCCATCATCTTGACGATGGGCGCCACATGGTCCGCCAAGGTGAAAGAGGTGGCCACAGGTTTGCTGGTGCCTGCAAGCAAGGCATAGGCTGTATTGATGTCCAAGGCCTCCTCGCCAACCATATCGGTGGCAACGCAACAACGGGTAAACCAGCTGACATTGGTCAATTGATCCTGAAGCCGTGCAAAATCATACAGATCTTGCAGCGTCGATGCGCGATAAACGCCGCTGTGCAAATCCAAAGTCTGCACCGCCGCGCCTCCGGTGCCAAAATGCACCCGGTCTCCCCCCACTTCGATGCTGCGCGCGGGATCCCGACCGTGGAGGGTGATGGTTTTTGGGGCAGAGGCAATGGCCTGCGCAATCAAGCGACGCGGTATATGAATCCGCCCAGCTTCAAATCGAGCCCCCTGCTGCACAAAGAGATCCCGCAATCGGCCCGGCACCTCGCCAACCCCAAGCTCTTCTAGCAAGCGCAGGGCGACATCGTAGATCCGCTCCATATCAGAAACACTCAAGGGTTTGTATTGCCCTCCAAACCCGCCCGGGGGCGCAGGATTGATTGGTGAAGCTTGACTGCGCCGCAGATGTCGACCCGCTCTGCCACCTGTTGCCCGCGCCATGACACTCCCTTCGATTGGTTTTGCAGGCACCGTCTCGCACGCGCAGGCTTCGGTCAAGGAAAATAATCGCGCTATCAGACTGTCAAATAGCGAAAAAATATTTTCAATACCCCTTCCCATGTGGCAGGAATAAACTGCGGATCAGGAGGCAGGCAATGAAATCTCAAGCACGCGTTGTGGTTATTGGCGGCGGAATCGCCGGTTGTTCAACCCTTTACCATTTGACCCAGGAGGGATGGAGCGATGTGGTCCTTGTGGAGCGTGATGAATTGACCTCCGGCACCACTTGGCACTCTGCGGCACAGGTCACCAATTTCGGTATGTCTCAGGTCATGATCGGTCTCAAAAGCCATTCGATCAAACTCTACAAAGAGCTGGCCGCAGATCCTGAGTACCCGGTCGGGTATAATTTTGGAGATGGCGGTATCCGGCTGGCAAATACCCAAGCTCATATGGACGGTTACGCGCATTTCACCAGCCTGGCCAAGGGTATGGGGGTGGAGTTCGAAGTATTGGATGCGCAGGAATGCGCGCGGCGGCATCCGTTGATTTCGACCGAAAACCTCATGGGTGGCCTTTGGGACCCAAGCGATGGGCACATCGATCCGGCGCAACTGTGCCAAGCCTTGGCACGGCGGGCCCGTGCCGCCGGGGCGGAGGTCTACCGTTTCACCTCGGTCACGGACCTGAAGCAACATGCCGATGACAGCTGGACAGTGCACACCGACAAGGGCGACATTCGCGCAGAGATCGTCGTCAACGCCTGTGGATACCGGGTCAATGAAGTTGGCGCGATGATGGGGGTGGAGCACCCTGTTGCCAGCATGGAGCATCAGTATTTCATCACCGAAGATATGCCGGGCGTCATGGAGGCCGGGCGCCGGATCCCACTGCTGCGCTGCCCCATTTCAGACTATTATTCGCGACAGGAAAAGAATGGCCTTTTGGTCGGGTTTTATGAACAAGATTGCAAGACCTGGGGCATGGATGGGATTGATCCCAAATTCAGCAATGATTTATGCCCCGATGATCTGGACCGGGTTATGGATGTGTTGGAAGGGGCAATTGCCCGTATGCCAGCCCTTGCGGAAGTTGGCATCAAACAGGTGGTCAATGGCCCCATCACCTATACCATCGACGGCACCCCTTTGGTGGGGCCGATCCCCGGCAAGCGCAATGCCTTTTGCATTATCGGGCTCAGGGCCGGGCTTGGTGAGGGCGGTGGTCACGGCTGGCTCTTGGCGCAGCAAATTGTCCATGGGGAGGCCTGTTATGACACATGGGCCTTAGATCCGCGGCGTTTCACCGGCCATGCCACGCAAGAGTTGACGTCTCTTTACGCCATCCAAGACTATCAAAACGAGTTTCGCTTCCATCTGCCCCATGAGCATCGCCCCGCCGGGCGCCCAGCGAAAACGACCCCGCTGACCCCGATCTTAGAGCAGGCCGGCGCGCATTTCACCGTGGTCAATGGCTGGGAACGCTCTGACTATTTCAAACCTACCCCGGATTTTGTGGAAGACTATGGCTATCGCTTCACACAGGTGCATGAGGTGGTTGCAGCCGAGGTGGCGCGGGTTCAAACTCATGTGGGGCTTGCGGAAGTGAACGGATTCAATCGGATTGAGATCACCGGCTCAGGCGCGCGCGATTGGCTGGATTACATGATCTGCTCTCGCGTGCCGCGCAAAATTGGAAAAGTGGGGCTTGGCTATCTTCTCAATGACTATGGCAATGTGAAAGCCGAAGCCACAATTGCCAATCTCCCAGATGGCCGCATTTGGTATGGATCGGCCGCAGCCGCAGAATTCCATGATATGGATTGGTTGAGCAACCACCTTCCGAAAGACGGCTCTGTCACATTACGCAGTTTAACCAATGACCACACGATCTTGGTCTTGGCCGGGCCAAAATCCCGTGCCGTGCTCAGCGCTTGCGCCCGAGGCGATTGGTCAGCCGCAGGCTTTCCCTGGCTTTCGGTCCGCGAGGCCCGCATTGGACATGCGCCCGCAATCGTCATGTCGGTAAGCTTTTCAGGTGAATTGGCCTATGAAATCCACGTTCCCAATTTCGCGCTCTTCGCCGCTTATTCGGCGCTGATGCGGGCTGGTGCGCCCCATGACATCGGACATTTCGGGGCGCGCGCCGTGGAGAGCATGCGGATGGAGAAAGGCTACCTGCATTGGAAATCAGATCTGATCACTGAATTTGACCCCTATGAGACTGGGCTCAACCGCTTTGTCTGCCGGGACAAAGATTTCCTCGGCAAGGCAGCGCTCATGGCCCGAGGCGGCAAGAAACGCCGCCAACTGCGGATGCTTGAGATTGATGCCACGGACACAAGCCCACAGCCCAGCGACAGCCTTTATGCCGGCGGGCAGCTGATCGGCTCGGTCACCTCCGCCGAATGGGGACATCGCACGGGCAAGAATATCGCCTATGCCTTTATGCAGCCCGATATCATCGAGGGCATCACGGTTGATATCATCGGCAAACCCCATGCGGCCAAAGTCCTGGGCGGGCCAGTCTATGACCCGGACAACAGCCGGGTCAAATCTTAGAGCCGGAAACGAAAACGGGCCCAGAGGGCCCGTTCGATCTATCCTTAAACTCTGCCTTTCCAAGGCACCAGCCAGCTTTCGAGCTTGCGGATTCCAATGTCGATGGCAAAACCAATCACACCAATGAGAATAATCCCCACAATCACGATATCTGTCAGCTGAAACTTGGCCGCGACCATGATCATCATGCCAAGACCTTTCTCCGCCGCGACCAATTCAGCCGCCACAACAGTGCCCCAGCACACGCCCATGGCCACCCTAGCGCCTGTAAAGATCTCAGGCAGTGAGTTTGGAATGATCACCTTACCCAGGATTTGCGTTTTACTGGCACCCAAGGAATAGGCCGCATGCACCTTGGCAATGGCCACACCGGACACGCCGGAGCGCGCAGCAATGGCCATGATCCAGAGCGCTGCAAGAAAGAGCAAGATCACTTTGGACGTCTCACCAATGCCAAACCAAATAATCATCAAGGGGATCAAGGCCAAGGGAGGCACCGGGCGCATAAATTCGACGATCGGATCAAACCACCCCCGCGCCCAATTGGTCAGCCCCATGGCATAGCCGAGGGGAATGCCCATAAGTGCACCAAAGATAAAACCAAGCAACACACGCTGCAAAGAGGCCCAAGTGTGCTCAAGCAGGGTGAAATTGCGATAACCTTCACGATTCAGCTGTAAAAAGCGGTTCGTCGTTACTTCTGGAGCGGGAAGATAGAGCCGCGCCATGCGGAATCCACTGGAGGGTTCGAAAAACGGCGTGCCTTTTTCGGTGAGCGCCAAGCGCCCCTCGGCGAGGATGATCTGTTCCCCAGGCGTTAGCGCCTGTCCATTAAGATGGGTCACGACGGCGCCATCGGATTTTTTGAACTCATCATTTTGAAATACTGAGATCAGCTTTGATCCATAACGCGGGATGACCAATGAATCATTCTTTGCGAACCCTTCGCCGAGATCAACTTCAGGGGCCGCAGGGATTTTCCCGGAGGCGCCATCGGCATCTTCTGTCAGCTGAATATCTTCAGGGTAAACCAAAATCGACACGGTTGCGTCGTCACTGCGCCCATCTGGCAGGGTGGAGGTATAGGTGAATTCCACCGCGCCCTCGAACGGACCCTTGGCCTTAAACAAAGGCAAGGATGAATTGGTAAAAGCCACCCAAAGGGCGAAAATCGCCAGTACCGAAATCACAGACGCGGCCCGGTTCGCCTTCACCGCGCTTTCATCGCCAAAAGTCACCGTCTTCAGCGAGGTAAAATCAGCGCGGGTAAAAAATTGTTTGGTAGCCCAAGCTACAATCACCATACTTACCGCAAAAATCGCGATATATACGGAAAGAAGGATCAAACCCGTCATGCTCTTTCCTCCGAACGGCCCATTATTTCTTCTTCCATTTCCCAAATCATGGCCAAAATTTCCTCTCGGGTTTTGGCATAATCGGGATGTTTCTTAACCGCGCGCAAATCGGCGCCAACGCCCATTTCTGCAAAGGGCAGGCGATACTCTTTGTGAACGCGCCCGGGACGCGGCGCCATCACCAATAGGCGCTCGCCCAAAAGCAGGGCCTCTTCTACGGAGTGGGTGATCAAAATGATGGTCTTGCCGGTCTCTTTCCACAGATCCAGCACCAAAGATTGCATCTTTTCGCGGGTCAGAGCATCCAGAGCCCCCAAAGGCTCATCCATCAAGATCACATCCGGTTCATTGGCCAAACAACGGGCCAAAGCCACACGCTGCTGCATACCGCCCGACAGCTCATAAACCGCCTTATCTTTGAAATCTTGCAGACCCACGACTTCCAACAGACGATCTACGATTTTCGCACTGTCTCGGCGGGGCATTTTTTTCATATCCGGGCCGAAAGAAACATTCTGCCGCACCGTCATCCACTCAAACAAAGCACCTTGCTGAAAGACCATGCCGCGTTCTGGCCCGGGCCCTTTGACCGCACGGTCATTGACAACGACCTGCCCCTCGGTGGGTGCTAAGAACCCGGCCACGATATTCAGCAAAGTGGTTTTGCCACAGCCTGACGGGCCAAGAACACTTAGCAATTCTCCAGATTTAATATCTAAGGTTACGTTTTTGAGCGCTTGAACTGACCCGCCATTGGGCAAATCGAAGCGCATAGAAATATTGTCAATAAGCAGGCCTGACACCTGAAGCTCCCCTCTGGCCAAAAATGTTTGGCCTACTCTCTTGTTAACGGAGGATTCCCGCGGATTAATCGCACAGTAATAGAGAGGTAGGCGATCTGAAACCGCCTACCTCATTCAAAACTTACATGCCTTTAGCAGCAGCCAAAGGACCTGTGTTGACATTGTCCGCATAGCTGTCTTTGGCGCTGTCGATTGAACCTGCGCTCACGAAAACATCCGCAACACCTTTCATGAAGGTCTGCGCGTTGCCGCCGAGCCAAGACTTAGACAATTGTGTGTCGATGTCTGGAAACACGAATGTGCTCATGGAGTTTTTCGCATCTTCAACGCTCATACCGGCATCTTGTGCGATCATATTGGCCATGAACTCAGGCTGAGATGCATTCCATGCCGCATTGGCATCGGCTGTCACAGCCAAGAATTTTGCCACAACATCGGCATTTTCAGCGACAAAGCTAGATGGTGCTGTGGTCACGTCAAAGACCAAAATGCCCAACTCAGTTTTTTCTGCACCTGTCAGCAATACGTTGCCAGATTCTTTCATACGGCGCAGCGCACCGCCCCAGCCGCAAGCCATATCTACAGCGCCTTGCGCCAAGGCCGCTTGACCTTCAGCAGGAGCCATATCCACAACAGTCAGGCTGTCCAAGGATACGCCAAAATGGTCCATTTGCTTCAAGAAGCCGTAATGTGCGGCAGTGCCCAACGGCACGGCAACTTTCTTGCCAGCCAATTCGCCTGCGGAGTTTTTATCAATTTCCAAACCGGACGCGACGACACAGTTGTCATTGTCCGCATAGGACACAGCCACATCAACGATCTGCAAATCCTGACCCGCAGATGTTGCAACTACGAAAGGAGGCACACCCTGAGACACGGAAATATCAATATCACCTGAGGCCATGGCCGCGGACATTGCTGTGCCTGTGTCAAAAGATACCCAGTTTACCTTCATGCCGAGGGCAGCGTCATAGGCACCAGAAACTTTTGCCGCTTGGAATGGCATCGGCCACTCAAGAAAATAAGCTACGTTCAACTCGCCATGTCCGCCCGCAAATGCAGCGGAGCCAGACACCAAAGTCAACCCAGCAACAGCACCCTTCAATGCAGTTTTCAATTTCATATCATTTTCTCCCAGTTGCGCTGGCGCAAAATGCCCAGCTATTTCGCTTCATCTATTCTCACCAGAATGAGACCGGTTTTCACGGTCAAAAACGGCAGACTTTAGGAGTATACCGAACCATGAAATAAAAGCCACGCAAAACATATTCTTGAAGTTTCTTTGAAAACATCTTGCGATGTCCTTCAAAAGACTATGTGTCCAGATTTGCACAGCGATTGATTTGGTCTCTCCCAGTTTCACAACGAGCCGCTGCGGATCTTCGAGCCCGCATGTCGGCATCAGTCGCGCAACACTGCAAACAGTCGACGCATCCAGCAAGTAGAAATGCTTTTTGGATATACAGAGGACATATATCTGGACCTATTTTTGACATGGCTTTTCTGCGCTGATAACGATCAAATAAGAGTACAGAATTCGACTATCCCATAAGATCTAAAAAGGAGCATGGCCTATGGACGGCAATCTGCAAAATGATTTGAGTGAAGTTGTCGCCAACGACAAAGCCCATGTTTGGCATCACCTGATCCAACATAAAATGTTCGAAACCGCCGATCCCAATATCATTGTTGAGGGCAAAGGCATGCGGGTTTGGAACCAAGCCGGCAAGGAGCATCTGGATGCGGTCTCCGGCGGCGTTTGGACCGTCAACGTCGGCTACGGCCGCGAAAGTATCGCTGACGCGGTGCGCGATCAACTGGTCAAAATGAACTATTTTGCCGGCTCCGCTGGCTCGATTCCTGCGGCGAATTTTGCCAAACGCTTGATCGAAAAAATGCCGGGCATGAGCCGGGCCTATTTCTCGAACTCCGGATCAGAGGCCAATGAAAAAGGCTTCAAGATGATTAGGCAAATCGCGCATAAAAAATATGGCGGTAAGAAGAACAAGATTCTGTACCGTGAGCGCGATTATCATGGCACCACCATTGCGGCTTTGGCCGCCGGTGGCCAGCATGAGCGCAGCGCGCAATATGGTCCCTTCCCAGAGGGGTTCATTTCCGTGCCGCATTGCCTTGAATATCGCCAAGCAGGTCAGGACAACCTCGGACAGGGCGAAACCTACGGGTTGCGCGCTGCAAATGCGATTGAAGATGTCATCCTGCGCGAAGGTCCAGACACGGTTGGCGGCTTGATCCTTGAGCCCATCACAGCTGGTGGCGGCGTTATTGTGCCCCCCGAAGGCTACTGGCCACGGGTGCAAGAAATCTGCAAAAAATATAATGTTTTGTTGATGATAGATGAAGTCGTTTGCGGCCTTGGGCGCACAGGCACCTGGTTTGGATATCAACATTATGACATTCAGCCAGATATTGTGACAATGGCCAAGGGTGTTGCCTCTGGCTATGCGGCCATCTCATTGACCGTCACCACGGAAGAAGTATTCGAGCAATTCAAAGATGCCAGCGATCACATGGGATATTTCCGCGATATCTCCACCTTCGGCGGTTGCACCGCAGGTCCGGCAGCGGCGCTGGAAAACATGCGCATCATTGAGGAGGAAAACCTTCTTGAAAATTGCCAAGCCCGCGGCGCGCAGTTGATTGCCAATCTCGAAGCCCTGGCTGAGAAACACAGCATCATTGGCGATGTCCGTGGCAAAGGCTTGTTCTGCGGCGCAGAGCTGGTGACGAACCGCGAAACCCGCGAACCGGCACCCGAAGCAAAGGTGCAGGCGGTGGTCAAAGACTGCATGGCGCAGGGCGTCATCATCGGCGCAACAAACCGGTCCTTGCCCGGATTCAACAACACGCTTTGCTTGTCACCGGCATTGATTTGTACGGCCGAAGATATCGACCTTATCACCGATGCCATAGATCAGGCCTTAAGCCGCGTATTCGGCTAATCCTCCCCAAGCCTGACTAAAAAGGCAGGGCGCGTCCCTGCCTTTTTTATGTCCAGCCGAATATGCCCAAACCTGCGCCAATTTCTTGACCTTGCGCCCTCTGAGAAAACTCGGCATCAATAGATCCAAAACTCATATAGGTTTAGGTCCAAAATGGCGATTTCTGAAGAGACGTTCTTTTTACCGCCCGATTCGGAAGGCACCTTGCAGAACCAAATCCAACAGCTGGTCGCCGAAGCCATTCTCAGCGGACGCTTTCGGGCCGGTGAGAAAATGCCTTCAAGCCGAAAGTTGGCGGCCCATTTAGGTGTGAGCCGGATCACCGTGACCCTTGCCTATACGGAGCTTCTGGCCGATGACTATCTCACAAGCCGCGGTCGGTCTGGTTATTACATCAGCTCAAATGCTCCACAGCCGCCAAAATTTCCCATCATGCCGCGTGAAGACAAAGTGGATTGGGGCCGCGCCATTGGTCAAAAATTTTCTGGCGGCGCTTCTCTTATGAAGCCCTCCGATTGGGGCAGTTACAAATATCCCTTCATTTACGGCCAGGCCGATGAAACCCTGTTTGATCGGTCGAATTGGCGGCTCTGCGCTCTTCAAGCCCTGGGCTCGAAAGACTATGACGCGCTGACCAGTGATTACTTCGATCGCGATGATCCAAAGTTGATCGAGTTCATCCTGCGCCACACGCTGCCCCGACGGGGAATCCGGGCGGAACCAGATGAGGTTTTGGTCACTATGGGGGCGCAAAATGCGCTGTGGTTGACCGCAAATGTCTTGCTGAATCAAAGGCGCACAGCGGCATTGGAAAACCCCTGCTACCCATCCTTACGCGATATTTTAACCCAGTCGCGCTGCCAAGTCGCCAGTGTGGAGGTGGATGCGGGGGGCTTGCCGCCCGATGCTTTGCCCTCTGATATCGATGTGGTCTTCACCACCCCATCCCACCAATGCCCTACCGCCACCACAATGCCGCTGGACCGCCGCCGAACGCTCCTGGCGCGCGCCGCCCAGCAAGATTTCTTAATTGTTGAGGATGACTATGAATTTGAGATGTCCTTTCTGAAGGCCCCCTCTCCGGCGCTGAAATCCTTGGACCGTGACGGGCGGGTGATCTATGTCGGCAGTTTCTCTAAATCGCTATTTCCAGGGTTGCGGCTCGGCTATCTGGTGGGGTCCAAACCATTTATCCGCGAGGCCCGGGCGCTGCGCTCAACCGTGCTGCGCCATCCGCCCGGCCACATTCAACGCACGGCGGCCTATTTCTTGTCACTGGGCCATTACGACGCTCTGATCCGCCGGATGGGCACAGAATTTCATGCGCGGCGACTGGCTATGGAGGAGGCTTTCGCCCAAAATGGCCTGACCGTTGCCGGGCAAGGCGCCTTCGGCGGCAGTTCCTTTTGGATGCGTGCCCCAGCCCATGTCGACACAGAGGATGTCGCCGAGCGTCTGCGCAGCAAGGGCGTTTTGATCGAACCGGGCCGGCCGTTTTTCACCCAGCAAGATGCGCCGAAGAATTATTATCGCCTGGCCTATAGCTCTCTTCCCGTTCGGAAAATTGCCGAAGGCGTGGCCCATATCGCCAGCGAGATGCACCTATGATGCAAGCGGCCTCGGCAGCCCTGGCTTTGCCACCCGATCACCTCGCATTGCTCGGTCTGATTTGCTTCATTGCCGGTCTGGTGCGGGGCTTTTCGGGCTTTGCACTTTCCGCCATGGTCATGGCATCCGGGGCCTTGATCCTGCCGCCGGTCCAACTGATCCCCGTCTGTTGGTGGCTTGAGATGACCGCCTCGCTGTTCATGCTGCGCGGCGGCTGGCGGGAAGCCAATCGCAAAGTCGCGCTGGGACTGGCCATTGGCTCGACCATTGGCGTGCCTTTTGGCCTGGCCCTCACCACGCAGGTGGATGTGGGCACCTCAAAGCTGATCGCGCTGGCGGTCATCGCCTGTCTCGCCGCCTTGCAACTTGCCCGGGTGCAATTGCGCTTTTTGGCGAGCCATTGGGGGCTTTACGGATCGGGTTGGATGGCGGGCGTGGCCACGGGATTGGCCAGTGTTGGCGGCATGGTTGTGGCGCTCTATGTCTTGGCGCAAAACGCTCCGCCGCGCGAAATGCGCGCCTCATTGGTGTTATTTTTGTTTCTGGGCAGTGTCACGACGGCAGTCAGCCTGCTGGCTTTTGGATTAATGGACCGAACCGCTATTGCCCGCGGATTGGCCATGGCCGGGCCCGCGGCGCTTGGGGTTATCTTCGGACAGCTGTCCTTCATCCCCAGATGGGAGCATTACTACAAGCCGTTTTGCCTTCTGCTATTGCTGGCCCTGGCCAGTTGGGGCATCCTGCGGATGATCTTTGGAATTTGACGCCGCCAGGCGGCGCGCCCTATCGAATCCGGGCTTCACTGGCCGCATCGAACAGACGGGCAGAGGCGGGATCCAGGATCAGCCCCACCGTATCGCCCTCGGTGGAGCGGGTTTCACCGCGTTCCTCAACGACAATTTTCTCACCCGTCGCGCCCTTCAGATAGGCGTAGGACACACCACCCAGGCTTTCGGTCATCTCAATGCGATGGGTGCGGCCCTTAGGGTCAAGGGTCAAATGTTCCGGACGCAAACCAATTTCAACCGCCGTCCCCTCTGCGGGCAGCGAGACGGGCAGGTCCACGGCGGTCTCCAAGCCTGGCACATCAACCGCACCATTTTTCACCACAGCTGAAAGGAAATTCATTGCCGGGCTGCCGATGAACCCGGCCACAAATTTATTGTCGGGATCACGATAAAGATCCATTGGCGCGCCGACCTGTGCAATCACCCCGCCCCGCAGAACCACGATCTTATCGGCCAATGTCATGGCCTCGACCTGATCATGGGTGACATAGATCATGGTCGCACCGATTTCCTTGTGCAGCCTGGCAATCTCAACCCGCATCTCAACCCGCAATTCCGCGTCGAGGTTCGACAAGGGTTCATCGAACAAAAACACCTCTGGCCCGCGCACAATGGCCCGGCCGATCGACACCCTCTGCCTCTGCCCGCCCGAGAGCGCCGCCGGCTTGCGTTTTAGGTAATCATCCAGTTTCAAAATCCTGCTGGCTTCGGCAACCTTTTGAGCAATTTCCTCCTTTGGGTGGCCATTCATGCGCAGACCAAACCCCATGTTTTCTTGCACGGTCATATGCGGGTAGAGCGCATAGGTTTGAAATACCATGGCCACGCCGCGCCGCGCCGGGTCTTCCCGGGTGACATCACGCGCACCAATAGAAATGGCGCCGCCTGTGGTGTCCTCAAGCCCAGCCACCATCCGCAGCAGGGTGGATTTGCCGCAACCGGACGGTCCAACAAAAACACAGAATTCACCATCTTTGATCTCAAGATCAATCCCATGTATGACCTGAACTTCGCCATATTTTTTGGTGATATTAGATAGAGTTACACCAGACATTCATTCCGTCTCCCTATTGGTCAGCCCCATGTCGGAACCTGCCATAATTCTGCTTGAGCCCCAATAGAATTTGCGGTGTCGCGCAAAGCGGGCCAATGTTCGTTCAAATCCTCAATACAATATCGATTGGTGGAGGTGGCGATGGACACAGCGCCGACAACTTGCTCCTGCCCAGTCAAAATCGGGCAAGCTATGGAAATGATTCCAAGTTCGTGCTCTTCGCGGTCATAGGCCACGCGCGCCTTGCGGATGGTTGACAATTCCGCAGCTAGAGTTGTGCGGTTTCGGTGCGTATTGGGGGTATAGGCGACAAAGGATTGTTCGTCTAAAGCGCGATTTTGCAGGCGCTCTGGCATGAATGCCAAAATCACCTTCCCCACGCCCGTGCAATAGCCCGGCGCAATCTTTCCAGCCTGCGCCAAAGTGTCAAATTTATCAGTCACTTTGTATTTATCGACAAATAGCACATGGCCATTGTCGATTTGCGCCAAGTGAATCGCCTCACCAATCTCCTCAGCCAATGCCGTGATAAAAGGGCGGGCGACGGAGGCAAGGGAGCTGTGCCGCCAAGCCGCGTGGGCCAGACGCACCAACCGCAGCCCCATGGAATAGGTTTGTCGTTCGGCATCAAAGGCCAGCATCCCCTGATTGGTCAGGGTTTGCACGAACCTGTACAGCGTGGGCTTCGGGTAGGGGCTATTGGCCAAGAGCTCGGAAAACCGCACGGGGCGTTGAAAAGAAGCCACTTGATCCAAGACCTGCATCGCCTTGCCAACGGTTCCATCTGCATGTGGTGCGTCATACATTTTTAAATGTCAGTCCCAATATTAGCCGAATTCGCTTCATTTCCAGATCAACGCAGGTGGGAAACAAAGTTTCTGTCCCGAACGCCGACGAATTTGTTGACAAGCATAGGCGAGTCACGATTAGAATATCAATATATAAAACTGAGTTTCATTATTTGAAACAAAAAATGTGGAAACACCAGGGAGGATACCATGCGTTCCATTTTAAAGGCGACAGCTGTGTCGCTCGCAACACTCGTTGCTTTGGCCGGGCCTGCATCTGCAGAATTGACCGGCAATCTCAAAATCAATCTCGATACATCCAACCCGGCGCCGCGCGCGACTATGGAGGCGATGATTTCGCGCTTTCAATCGCTGCACCCAGGGCTGAACATCACCACCACAGTGATTGACCGCGAAGCCTATAAAACTCAGATCCGCAACTTTCTATCTGCGGATGCGCCAGATGTTTTGACATGGTACGCAGCAAACCGCATGAAACCCTATGTCGACGCAGGCCTCTTGGAAGATGTGTCTGACATGTGGAACGAGCCGGCCATTGCTGGCAGCCTGGCCTCCACCAAAGGCGCAATGACCATTGATGGCAAACAATGGGGCGTTCCCTACACCTATTACCAATGGGGTATTTATTACCGCAAAGACATCTATGAAGAATTGGGTCTCAGTGAACCCGCAGACTTCAATGAGATGCTTTCAAACTGCGAAGCAATGCTTGCTTCGGGCCGCAAATGCTATGCCATCGGTACGAAATGGCTTTGGACAGCCTCCGGTTGGTTTGATTATCTCAACATGCGCACCCATGGTTTTGATTTCCACATGCAAATGGCGCGCGGCGAAATTGAATGGACCGACCCACGGGTTCGCGAGACCTTTGACAATTGGGGCAAATTGGTGCGCATGGGCGCCTTCATTGATGACCACCAAAACAAAGATTGGCAGCAATCTCTGCCCTTCGTGGTGAATGGAGAGGCCGGTGCGATCCTGAAGGGCAACTTCGCCGTCGCTCCGCTGCGCGATGCCGGTCTGACAGATGATCAGCTTGACTTTCACCAATTCCCCGCCATCACTCCGGGCGTGGCTATGGCAGAAGATGCACCAACTGACACATTCCATATCGCGGCCAATGCACAAAACAAAGACAACGCCCGTGCATTCCTGCGCTACCTCGTGTCCCCTGCGGAACAAACCATCATCAACAATGGCGCCAACCTCGGCCAGTTGCCAGTCAACTCCGCAGCCGCCATCGATAATGACAAATTCCTGAACGAAGGCTTTGCCATGCTGTCCAGCAACAGCCCCGGCGGTGTGGCGCAGTTCTTTGACCGCGACTTCCCCGCAGAAATGGCCAAAGCAGCCATGGAAGGTATGCAGGAGTTCATGGTATTCCCAGACAACTTGGATGACATCCTTGAGCGTTTGGAATCCGTACGTCAGGACGTGTACTAAGACGCATCGCTGGGCCCCTGGATCCAGCGACGTTTTGATTTAATCATGGGATGCACAGAACCCTGTGCATCCCAACGCACCATCAGCAGTGACAAGCGCCAAAGCGACGTTTCTCTGTGCTGATTTTGACCTTCACAACTCGCGGAGGCGCCCGCATGGCCATAACAACCCAACCGATCCCGCCGCTGGCCAAACAGAGCTGGTATAGACGCAATGAGATTGCGGTGACGCCATGGCTGTTTTTGGTGCCAGGGTTGATCATGTTCGCGGTCTATGTGATTTTTCCAATCTTCCAGAGCTTTCGTATCTCACTTTACAAATGGGATGGACTGGGCACCTTGGCCACCCATGCGGATTATGTTGGCTTGGCCAATTTCGAGAAACTCCTCACCCGCGACCGCGCCTTTTATACCTCGCTCTGGAACAATCTGAAGTGGCTGATCTTTTATCTCGCGGCCATTCCGGCTGGCCTGTTCATTGCGCTATTTCTCAATCAAACCGTGCGCGGAATTCGCCTGTATAAATCTCTGTTTTTCTTTCCCTTTGTCATCTCACAAATTGTTGTGGGCCTGGTGTTTACCTGGTTTTATGATCCACAATATGGGCTGTTCAACGGTATCATTGGATTCATTGGATTTGAGCCGATCAATGTATTGGGTGACCCCACACTCTCGACCTATGGCATCATCGCCGCCGGGATATGGCCACAAACTGCCTATTGTATGATTCTCTATCTCACTGGATTAAATTCCGTGGATCCTGAGCAAATCGAAGCCGCCCGGTTGGATGGGGCCAAGGGGCTGCGGATGCTGTGGCATGTCATTCTGCCGCAATTGCGCCCCGCGACCTTCATTGCCTTTGTGGTGACGGTGATTGGCTCGCTGCGCTCTTTTGACTTGATCTCAATCATGACCAACGGCGGCCCCTTCGGCTCGTCCCGCGTTTTAAGCTTTTACATGTTCGAGAAATCCCTATCTGAATATGGGTTCAAAATGGGTTACGGTGCCGCGATTGCCGTCATTTTGTTTTTGATCATGATGGTCTTTATTGGGTATTTTCTCTGGCGCATGTACCAAGATGAGAAAGCCGCAAGCCGATGAGCCGTAACAGCCCATTTTGGAGCCCTCGCTGATGTTTCCCAAACCGATCGAAAAATCTCACCGCGCATGGCAGATTGGGTATCAAGCCCTTCTGCCCATCGCGATGCTTTTGTGGTTGGCACCACTCCTCGCGGTGGCGTTATTCTCAATCCGCCCGGATTCTGATTTCTCGATTGGCAATTATTGGGGCTGGCCGACATCCTTTGAGATGATCGAAAATTATATGATGGTCTTCACCTCTTCCATGCCGCGCTACATCATGAATTCCTTTTTCATCACCATCCCAACGGTGATTGGAGCGGTCGCGCTCAGCTGTATGACCGGCTTTGCGCTGGGCGTTTACAAATTCCGCGGCAATTTGCTGATCTTCTTCATGTTTATTGCCGGCAATTTCGTGCCCTTTCAAATCCTTATGGTGCCCGTGCGCGACCTGACCCTTGATATGGGGTTATATAATACCAAGACCGGGCTCGTCTTGTTTCACATCGCGTTTCAAACTGGATTTTGTACCCTCTTCATGCGCAATTTCATCAAGGCCTTGCCCTATGAGCTGATCGAAGCGGCCCGGGTTGAAGGGATCGCGGAGTGGCGGATATTTTGGTTTATCGTCCTGCCGCTCATGAAGCCCGCGATTGCGGCGCTGTCGGTTTTGATCTTTACCTTCATCTGGAATGATTATTTCTGGGCGATTGTGCTGACCCAGGGCGAAAATGCCCAGCCCGTCACCGCCGGGATCACCAGCTTTAACGCGCAGTTTCGCGCCATGTATCACCTGATGAGCGCCGGCTCGATTGTTGCAGCGCTGCCCCCTGTCTTGATGTTCTTCCTCATGCAAAAACATTTCATTGCCGGGCTGACGCTTGGCGCGGTCAAGTAACCCACACCCTAGCCGCCAAGGAGCACGCTATGTCACAGTTTTGGCGCTTAGATGGGCCTCTTCAAACCTTGATTCTCGCGGCCGAGCAAGAGCGCCTGCCGCAGGTCATCTATTGGGGCCCGCCCCTGCCCGCTTCGGAAGATTGCGCCGCGCTGGCCGCCGCCCATGCGATGGACGTCACAGGCGGTATGCTCGATGCCAACCCAGAGCTGTCCATCTGTCCCGAAGCCAGCCAATCCTTTCCCGGTCAACCGGGTCTGATTTGCCGCGATGCGCAGGGACGCGTCCTGCATCCAAAGTTCCGCTATGTGCAAGAGCTGGCGCAGGAGCACAGCCTCTGCCTCACCTATGCAGATAAAGATTTGGACCTGACCTATGAGGCGCATTTTGAACTGACCGCCAGCTCGAACATGATCTCCTGCTGGAGCCGCTTGGAGGCGTCTCAGCCGCTTATGCTGCATTGGCTGGCCGCGCCTGTGTTTCCCGCGCCGCAGCTGAGCGATGCCATGATGAGCTTTTCCGGGCGTTGGATCGGCGAATTTCAAACCCACTCCATCCCATGGCGGCCCGGCATTCATAAGCGCGAGAGCCGCAGCGGCCGCAGCGGGCATGAACATTTTCCCGGCCTCATCCTGCCCGAAATTGGGGCGCGCAACACCCTGGGCCGGGCCTATGGGTTTCACTATGGATGGTCAGGCGGGCATCAAATGATTGCCGAGGAGCTGCCCGATGGACGCCGACAAATCCAATTTGGCCATGCCTGCGACAGCCACAACGGCCTGGCCCAAAGCTTCGAAACTGCGAAACTTTATGCCGTATTTTCCGACAGGGGGCTCAATGGCTGTGCGACAGCCTTTCAAAGGCACCTGCGCGACCATATCCTGACCTTCCCCAAAGCCTCCCTGCCGCGTCCGGTGCATTATAATTGCTGGGAAGCTATTTATTTTGACCATGATTTGGGCAGCCTAAAGGACATCGCAACCCGCGCCAAAGATCTGGGTGCCGAGAGGTTTGTGCTCGATGACGGCTGGTTTGGCCGTCGCGATGATGACAGCTCATCCCTTGGCGATTGGCAGATTGATCCGCGTAAATATCCGAGCGGTTTGGATCCGCTGATCGATCACGTCACATCTCTGGGTCTGCAATTCGGTCTTTGGGTTGAGCCGGAAATGGTGAACCCCGACAGCAACCTCTATCGCGCCCATCCCGATTGGGCCTTGGGGCCAAAAGACCAACTGCTTGGGCGCCAACAAATGGTGCTCGACATGGCACGCGAAGAGGTGACAGACTATCTTTATGACTGCATCTCCGCCCTGCTAAAGACCTATGCCATTGGTTATTTGAAATGGGATCACAACCGGACCTTGCCGCTGTTCGATGTCACCCAAACCGAAGGCACCTACGCGCTTTTGGCCCGCTTGCGCGCCGCTTTTCCCCATGTGGAGATTGAAAGCTGCGCCTCTGGCGGCGGGCGCATCGATTTTGGCATATTACAACACTGCCAGCGGGTCTGGCTGTCAGACAGCAATGACGCGCTCGAGCGCAGCCGCATTCAACATGGCGCAGCGCTGTTTTTACCCGCCCTCGTGACCGGTAGCCACGTTGGTCCGCGCCTGTGTCACACCTCGGGCCGCGTGTTTGACATGCGGTACCGCGCTTGGGTCGCCGCACAAAGACATATGGGCTTTGAAATGGATCCGCGCGAGCTGGACGCACAGGAGGCGCAGGCCCTCACCGAGGTGACCCAATGGTACAAAGATAATCGCGACTGGCTGGCCACGGCGGATATCTTACGCTTGGATTCCGCCGATCCCTCCGTTCTCGCAGAGATGCAGCGCGCCGCCGATGGGTCGCGCTTTGTCGTGTTTTCCAATCAACTGGACAGCGCGCAACAAATTCTGCCCCGCCCGCTCTGTTTGACCGAGCTTGACCCCGACGCCCACTATATGCTGCATCTGCGCAACCGCGATGAGGCGACGCGCTTATCACGCGGGGCGCCCCTGCTCAAATCGCAAGACCTGCAAGCCTCTGGCGCTTGGTTGATGGCCCATGGGGTGCAGTTACCCTATGCCATGCCTGGCTCAATATGGGTTGTTGAAGGCCAAAAACTCTGACTTTATTCTCGCAAGACACAAAGACCGCCGCAAGGAGACCCATCATGCCCAGCGCCCAGTATAGCGATCTTAAAGAGGCCTCGGTTTACATCACCGGCGGTGGCTCAGGCATCGGCGCGGCCATCACTGAGGGCTTTGTCGCCCAAGGCGCCAAAGTGGCCTTCATCGGAAGAACGGATGCCACAGCTTTCGCCAATGATCTGGCGGAAAAATACGGCAACCCTCCGCTCTTCATTCAAGGTGACATCACCGACACCGGCGCGCTCAAAGCCAGCATGGCACAGGCCAAAGACGCGCACGGTCCCATCACCTGCCTGATCAACAATGCCGCCAATGATGCAAGGCACAGCACACAAGACGTCACAGAAGAGTTTTGGGACTGGATGGTGCAAATCAATCTCAAGGCCTACTTCTTTGCCTGCCAAACCGTCCTGCCACAGATGCAAGCCGCCGGCTTTGGCTCGATCATCAATTTCAGCTCTATCAGCTATATGATGGGAAACGCGGGCTATCCGATCTACACCGCCTGCAATTCCGCCATCAACGGCTTGACCCGCAGCCTCGCACGGGAATTTGGACCCGACAGAATTCGCGTTAATGCTTTGGCACCGGGCTGGGTTCTGACGCAAAAGCAAAAAGATCTCTGGGTCACAGAAGAAGGTTTGGCGGCCCATGTGGCCAGGCAGTGCCTCAAAGAAACCTTAGAGCCAGAGGATATCGTCGGGGGATGCCTGTTTTTGGCCTCTCAATCCTCAAAAATGATGACCGGCCAAGCCTTGGTCATAGATGGCGGCGTGGTCACCACAGGATGACGATAACAGCCGATTGGATCGCCGTGGATTGGGGCACAAGCACACTGCGGGCTTGGGCGATGAGCCGTGATGGGCAGGATTTGGCCCGCGCCTCAAGCGCAGAAGGCATGGGGCAATTGAAAATGGCGGAGTTTGAGCCGGCGCTGTTGCGGCTGATCGCGCCTTGGCTTGCAGAGGGCAAACCGACCCCGGTCATCGCCTGCGGCATGGTCGGCGCAAAACAGGGCTGGATCGAAGCCCCCTATGCAGCCGCCCCCTGCCAGCCCCAATCACGCTTCACCGCAGCCCCAACCCGGGATCCAAGGCTGAACGTGCAGATCATCGCCGGTGTCAGCCAGTCCGAACCGGCCGATGTCATGCGCGGCGAAGAGACACAAATTGCCGGTTTTCAACGCCTTAATCCCAAATGGGATGGGGTGATTTGCCTGCCGGGCACCCATACCAAATGGGTGCAAATGAGTGCGGGCGAGATTGTGAGCTTTCAAACCTTTATGACCGGCGAAATTTTCGCACTTCTCTCGACATCCTCGGTTCTGCGCCACTCTGTGGGCGGCGAGACTTGGGAGGATGCCGCCTTCCTAACCGCTGTGGACGAGGCCATGTCCCGTCCAGAGGCCCTCGCCGCGCGGCTCTTTGGGATCCGGGCACAGGGCCTTCTCCATCATCTGCCCCCCGCCTCCGCCCGCGCGCGCCTATCTGGCCTCTTGGTCGGTGCAGAATTGGCCGCCGCGAAACCCTATTGGATCGGACAGGCGATTGCTATGATCGGCGCACAACAGCTCTGCGATGGCTATGCGGCAGCCCTAGCAGCGCAGCACGTCCCGGTAACCCGCACCGATGCCAGCCAAATGACCCTCGCCGGGCTCAAAGCAGCCTATGCCACTTGGAAGGAAATGCCATGACCCGTCCCATTATCGCCATTCTGCGCGGGGTTCAGCCAGAGGAGGTCTTGGCGATCGCTGATGCTATTTTAAACGCGGGTATTGAAAAAATCGAAGTGCCGCTGAATTCTCCCGCCCCCCTGGACAGTATCGCGGCGCTGGCGAAGACCTTTGGCGCTCAGGCCTTGATTGGCGCCGGAACGGTGCTGACACCGCAGGAGGTTGCGCAGGTGGACCAGGCCGGGGGCCGTTTGGTGGTGTCACCAAATTGCGATGTTGAGGTCATAGGCGCCGCAACCGCCGCCGGTCTGCAAAGTTGGCCCGGGATCTTTACCCCAAGTGAGGCATTAACCGCTCTCAAAGCTGGGGCGACGGGCTTGAAGCTATTTCCCGGCGATATGGCCCAACCGCGCGGTCTGAAAGCGATGCGGGCGATTTTGCCAGCCGGAACGCAGGTCTATGCGGTGGGCGGTGCTGAGCCAAATAATTTTGCCGATTGGATTGCCGCCAGTGCAGATGGCTTCGGCCTTGGCTCGGCCCTATACAAACCCGGTGACACGCCACAGAGCGTGGCACAAAAGGCGCGCGCCATTGTGGCCGCATTCGATGCCGCATGGTAAGCGTTTTTGACACCCGCCCCTGTAGCCTCGGCGAGGGTCCGCTCTGGCATCCCTTGCGCGGCGAGCTGTTCTGGTTTGACATCAACGCCCATCAATTGCTCAGCAAAACCGCCCTCTGGCAGTTTGATGAATATGTTTCTGCGGCCGGATGGATCAGCCAGGACGAATTGCTCATCGCCTCTGAAAGTCAACTGTTTCGCTTTCACCTGAGCGATCATAGTCAAACAAAACTCTGTGACCTCGAAGCGGACAATCCCGTCACACGTTCCAACGATGGGCGTTGTGATCCGCAAGGTGGGTTTTGGATTGGCACGATGGGCAAGAAAGCAGAGGCGAAGGCGGGCGCGATTTACCGATATTACCGCGGTGATCTGGTGCGGCTGTTCCCTGAGATCACCATTCCCAATGCCATATGTTTTGCACCAGATGGGCAGACAGCCTATTTCACCGACACCCCGCTCCGGCAAATTTTTGCGGTCGATCTGGATGCAGATGGCTGGCCATGCAGCGCACCGCGCGTGGCCGTGGATTTGACCGCAACGGCAGAGAACCCCGACGGTGCTGTGGTGGATGCGCAGGGCAATATCTGGAACGCGCAATGGGGCGCCGCGCGCCTGGCCTGTTATAGCCCGCAAGGCACTTTGTTAGAAACCTTGAAAATTGGCGCCACACAGGCCACATGTCCCGCCTTTGCCGGGGCCAGCAGCCGAATTTTTTGCACCAGCGCAACCGAAGGCATCGCAGCAGCAGCCCTGACCGCAAGTGACGGCCAAACCTTTACGGCCGAGGTCTCCGCCATTGGGCAGCTTGAACATCAAGTCATTTTATGAGGTCCCAATGAAACGCAGCCTCGGAGTTTGTTACTATCCAGAACATTGGCCCGAAAAAATTTGGGCCCTTGATGCGCAGCAGATGGCTCAAACCGGTCTCACTTGGGTGAGGATTGGCGAATTTGCTTGGTCGCGCCTTGAGCCGCAGCCTGGGCAGTTTGACTGGGGCTGGCTGGACAGAGCAATTGCGACATTGGGCAATGCGGGGCTCAAGATTATTTTGGGCACACCTACCGCCACCCCGCCACGCTGGATGCTCGACAAATATCCCGACATGCTGGCCCGCAACAGCGCAGGCGAGGTCCGTAAGTTTGGCTCGCGGCGCCACTATTGTTTTAGCCACGCAGCCTACCGAGACGAAGCGCGACGTATCACCCGCCTCATGGCCGAACGCTATGGCACGCACCCCAGCATTGCCGCATGGCAGACCGACAATGAGTATGATTGCCACGATACAGCCATTAGCTATTCTTCTCATGCCAAACACGCCTTTCAAGACTGGTGCGCCCAGCGCTATCAATCCCCACAAGCGCTCAATGCGGCTTGGGGGAATGTGTTTTGGTCGATGGAGTATGACAGTTTCGACCAGTTGGATCTGCCCAATCAAACCGTGACCGAACCAAATCCCAGCCATGTCTTGGCCTTTCGCAGGTTCTCATCTGATCAAGTGGTAGTGTTCAACCGCGTGCAATGTGACGAAATTCGCAAATATTCTGATCGTCCCATCATTCATAATTTCATGGGCCGCATCACCGCCTTTGATCATTATGACCTGGGCGCAGATTTGGATATATCCTCTTGGGACAGCTACCCTATGGGATTTTTGCTGGACCGCGTTGGAGCCGATGAAACCGCGCAGGCGCATTATCTGCGCCAAGGCGATCCAGACTTTCAAGCCTTCCACCATGATCTCTACCGCGCCACCTCCGCGGGGCGCTGGTGGGTGATGGAGCAACAGCCCGGCCCGGTCAATTGGGCGCCATGGAACCCCGCCCCGCTGCCCGGAATGCCGCGCCTTTGGGCTTGGGAGGCCTTTGCCCATGGCGCAGAAACCGTGTGCTATTTCCGCTGGCGGCAAGCGCCATTCGCCCAGGAACAAATGCACGCAGGCCTGTTGCGTCCCGACCGCAGCCCCGCCCCAGCACTGGCCGAGGCCGCTCAGGTCGCCGCAGAGCTTGCCGAGGCGCCGGATGTTGGCACGGCAAGAGCGCCGGTGGCATTGGTGTTTGACTATGACAGCGCCTACGCATGGGAAAGCCAGCCGCAAGGCGCAGATTTTGATTATTTTCAGCTTGTGTTTGACTGCTACCGGGCGTTGCGGCGTGCCGGGCTCTCGGTGGATATCCTGCCCAAAACTGTGGATCCCAGCGCCTATAAAATCACCTTCGCCCCGGGGTTGTTGACCGTGCCAGAAAGCCTGCAAGGCGGTCTGGTTGTTGCAGGACCGCGCGCAGGATCCAAAACCGAAGAGCTGACCATCCCTGAAGGTCTTGGGCCCGATATTAAAGGCCTGTCCACAAAGGTCACCTTTGTTGAAAGCCTACCGCCTTTTGCACCGATGGCCCTCGAAGGCGGCGGGGCATTTATGAAATGGCGCGAAGCTCTTGAGACAAGAGACTCCGTGATCTTGCACCTTGAGGAGGGTGCACCCGCGGCTGTGCGCAAGGGGCAGATGATCTATATCGCAGGATGGCCCGATGCCACCGGTTGGCGGCGGCTTTTGGACATGTTGGCAGAGCAAGCCGGACTCGATCTGATGGATTTACCGCCAGATCTGCGTCTGCGGGAAACAGACAGCCATAGATTTTGGTTCAATTACGGCCCCCGCGCCGTCACCTACCAAAATATTACTCTGCCCGCCGCAGGTGTGCATTGGGAGGTGAAGTAATGCGGCTCGCATCCTTTGGGCAGACGGCAGATGGGCGTGATGTGCAAAAAATCACTCTGCGCTCTGAACAGCTCACCGTCACGATCCTGACCCTGGGCGCCGTGATCAACGATGTTCGGCTGACCGGCGTGGCCTGGCCCCTCACCCTCGGCAGTCCTGATGTGGCGGGCTATGAGGGGAAATTGAACAGCTTTGGCTCCTTCATGGGACCGGTCATCAATCGGATCAAAGGCTGCACCGCCGCGATTGACGGAAAGTCCTATCGGTTCGAAAAGCACCATTCCGGCGATTTGACCCAGCATTCCGGCAGCACCGGCATGCATCGGCAGATTTGGAGCATCGCCGAACATGGGCCCGACTATGTCGTGCTGACCTTAAATTTACCCGATGGATTGGGCGGCTTTCCCGGCAACCGCGACATCATGCTGCGCTATGAGATTGAGCAGGCTTGCCTAACCATGACCGCCACGGCCACCAGCGATGCACCCACCCCCTTCAACCCTGCCAATCATTCCTATTGGTCCTTGGACTCCCAGCCCGGCTATGGTGGGCAACAGCTTCAAATTGCCGCCGATCACTACAGCGAACCGGATGCTCAGTTGATGCCCACAGGGCGGATATTACCCGTGGACGACAGCCCCTATGATTTTCGCACCGGCCGCAATTTGGCAGGCGATGACAGCGAATTTTATGATCTCAACCTCTGTCTTGGCGCAACAAAAGCCCCGCTGCGCCCGATTGCGCGTTTGACCGGGCGGGACGGGGTATGCATGGAGATGGCCACAACCGAATGCGGGCTGCAACTCTATGACGGAGGTACAATTGACGGGCGCGATTATCCAACCCATCACGGCGCGCCCTATGGGCCCTATGCCGCACCCGCGCTTGAGGCACAAAGCTGGCCGGGCTCATTGGCGCACAGTCATTTCCCCGATATCATTTTGCGCCCGGGTGCACCCTATCGGCAAATCACAAGCTGGACCTTCTCAGCCAAGCAGATAGGCTAGGCTTGACGTTAAAAAGGCCTGATTCATGAATGACATTCTCATCCACCCCCTAACCCAAGACGCTTTCGCGCCCTATGGTGATATTCTCACGCTGAAATCCGCGCCCGACAAGCTCATCAATCAAGGGCTTTGTGGGCGGCATCATGATTTGGCTTTGATGGATTTTGGGCCGGACGGCCGGGCGGGAATCAGCCTATTTGACGCCACCCCGCGCAGCCTGCCCTATGTTTTAGAGCTGGTGGAGCGGCATCCAGAGGGTTCGCAAGCCTTTATCCCCATGACTCAAAATCCTTTTTTGGTAATTGTCGCTCCCGATGTCAACGGCGTTCCCGGCCGCCCCTTGGCCTTTCGCACAGAGGCTGGACAGGGTATAAATTTTCACCGCAATATCTGGCATGGTGTATTAACCCCCCTATTCGCCCCCGGTCTATTTGCGGTCGTTGATCGGATAGGCAATAGCGCAAATTTAGAAGAATACTGGTATGAAATACCCTTCACCGTCTCAGGAGATGTGACATGAAAGACGTTCAAGAGCTCAAAGACCTAAACGCAAAGCAAATATGGCACCCGATGGGTCATCCGGGCGATTTACAGGCCAATGCTCCCACCATCATTGATCGTGCCGAAGGCATTCGCATCACTGATATTGACGGCCATGAGGCCATTGACGCCGTCGGCGGCCTCTGGTGCGCCAATCTCGGCTATTCCAACGAGGTGGTGAAACAGGCCATCTCAGACCAACTGTCCCGGCTCCCCTATTATTCCGCCTTCGCCGGCACCAGCAATGCCCCTGCGATTGAGGCGGCGGAAACGGTGGTGAATTTCTTCAAACCCGATGGCATGGCACGGGCATTCTTCACCTCTGGCGGCTCTGATTCGGTGGAAACCGCCCTGCGGTTGTCGCGCCAGTATCATCGCTTGCGCGGTCAGCCTCAGCGGATCAAATTTCTCAGCCTTAAGAAAGGCTATCACGGCACGCATTTTGGCGGCGCCTCGGTGAATGGCAACGCGCGGTTCCGCACGGCCTATGAGCCCTTGCTGCCAGGCTGTTATCACCTGCCCTCGCCCTATAGTTATCGCAACCCGTTCAATGAAAGCGATCCGGCAAAATTGGCGCAATTGGTGGCTCAAACCATGGAAGATGAGATCTTGTTTCAAGATCCTTCCACCATCGCCGCTTTCATCCTTGAGCCGATCCAGGGCGCCGGCGGGGTGATCGTCTATCATGAAAGCTTCATGAAGCTGGCCCGCGATATTTGCGACAAATATGGCATCTTGATGATTTCCGATGAGGTGATCACGGGCTTCGGTCGTACGGGCGATTGGTCAGGCGCGCGTCATTGGGGCGTGCAACCTGATATGATGACCACGGCCAAGGGCATCACCTCCGCCTATTTCCCGGTTGGAGCCACGTTGCTGAATGCCAAAGTCGCCGAAACCTTTGAAAGCGATCAATCCGGAGAGGGTGGAATTTTCCACGGCTATACCTACTCGGCCCATCCCGTGGGCATGGCGGCGGTCAATGCCTGTTTGAGCGAGACCCTGCGTTTGGATCTCAAGAGCAACGCCGCAGCCCGCGGCACCCAGCTTTATAACGGATTAAAGACGCTGCAAGAGGAGTTTGATGTTATCGGCGATGTGCGCGGCGGACATGGGTTGATGGCCGCGATTGAGCTGGTCTCTGATCGGGGGACAAAAACGCCGATGGACATGCCCAGCCTTAAACGCGCCCATAAAGCCTGCTACCAATCGGGCACGATGGTGCGCATGGGCGGCAACAATCTATTGATGTCTCCCCCCCTGACACTGACAGAGGCAGATGTGTCGAAAATCTTGGATGATCTTCGCGTGGGACTCAAAGCCATCTAAACGAACGAGGCCAGCGAGACGGCTTAAAACGCCGTCTCGCATTGGGCCAAATTTCGCCATCATTGCAAACGCCAGCCATGCTTCAACGGCAGTTATGCGTGAGGATCTTAAAGCGATTGGACCTCACAGAGGTCGCAACTGCGCTTAACCCGCGCCCCAGCCGCCGCCGCCCGGGGTTGCCAGACCGAAAATGGATCCTGCGGGCAGGTCAATCTCGTCGTTTCCTTGCAAGGCGATCTTCCGACCATCCGGCAATTCCGCCCAATTCTCACCCGTCGCGCCAGCGCCGCCGCCGGCAGCTCCGAAGGGTGGGATGGTGCGGTGAGAGCATAGGGTTGTCACGGTCACATCCGTTAAAAATTCCAAGCGCCGCAGCGCCCCATGCCCGCCGCGATAGGCGCCAGCGCCCCCTGATCCCCGCCGTATGGCAAAGCTGCGCAAGCGCACAGGAAAGCGGCTTTCCAAAATCTCAGGATCTGTCATTTTCGTGTTTGTCATATGGGTTTGCACCGCGTCACAGCCATCAAATCCCGGCCCAGCGCCCGTGCCACCGGCGATGGTTTCATAGTTCTGAAACTCCGCATTGCCCCAGACAAAATTATTCATCGTGCCCTGGCTGCCGGCCATAATACCCAGCGCTCCGATGAGGGCGTTGCAGGCCGCTTGGCTGACCTCTGTATTGCCTGCGATCACCGCAGCCGGATAGGCAGGGTTGAGCATCGAGTTTTCTGGCACGATAATATCCAGTGGCTTAAGACAGCCCTCGTTAAGCGGAATATTTTTACCCACCATCATGCGGAAAACATAGAGCACCACCGCGCGAGAGACGGCAAAAGGCGCGTTATAGTTGCCCGGATGCTGCGCGCTGGTGCCCGTGAAATCAACGCAGGCCCGGCCAGAGGCATGATCAATCTTCAGGGTGACTTTGATCTGTTGGCCGGTGTCCATAGGATAAACAAAGCTTCCGTCCTTAAGACCTGCGATCACTGCGCGCACACTCTGCTCGGCATTGTCTTGCACATGCCCCATATAGGCTGTGACCGCCGCCGCCCCATAGCTGTCAACCATGCGCAAGATTTCGCGCCGCCCCGTTTCATTGGCGGCGATTTGCGCCTTAAGATCGGCCATATTTTGCGAAATATTGCGACAGGGATATCGGCCCGATGACAAGACCTCGATAGCCGCGCGCTCACATAGTGTTCCGGAGCGGACCAATTGCACATTGTCAATCAAAACCCCCTCTTCCTCGATGTGCTGGCTGTCTGGCGGCGCGGATCCGGGCGTGCGACCACCAATATCCGCATGATGCCCCCGCGAGCCGAGCCAATAGGCCGGTTTGCCCGCGACAAAAACCGGCGTGACAACGGTGACATCTGGCAAATGCGTGCCGCCGTTATAGGGCGAGTTCAGCATGAAGGCATCGCCCTCTTCAATCGACGGGTTTTGCTGCATTACGGTTTTGATGCTGTCCGACATTGAGCCCAAATGCACCGGCACATGCGGCGCATTGGCCACCAAATCCCCTTGACCGTCAAAGATCGCACAGGAAAAATCAAAGCGCTCTTTGATATTCACCGACCAGCTCGTGTTGGCCAATGTGGCGCCCATTTGATCTGCGATAGACATAAAGCGGTTTGACATCACCTCCAAAAGGATGGGATCGGCCTTGGTGCTGGCCAGATCGCGGGGCGTGCGGGCCACATGCTCCAAGATCAAATTCCCAAGCGCATCTTGCCGCGCTTGCCAGCCCGGCTCCACCACATTGGTCCCGGTCGGTTCAATAATTATGGCCGGCCCCGAGATCACCTGATCCTGACGCAAACGACCGCGGTCATAGACTTGGGTCTCATGCCAGGTTTTGCGATACAGCCGGCTTTTACCAATAGGCGCACCCGCGCCAAAGCTCTGGGCTGGGGTCGCCGCGTGGGTCATCTCGCCAATCGCCTCAACGCTGAGCATCTCATATTGCAACTTGCGATCGGGCGAGGCAAAGCCAAAGCGCGCCCTATGCGCGGCCTCAAAATCCTGGGCCATCTGCTGGTGCGTGCCATAGGCGACGCCCAATGATTGGTGAGAACCCTCATAGCGCAGATGCGCCGTGATTTCGAGCCGCGGATCGGTGATACCTTGGCTCAGCAATTCGTCGCGTGCCGCCGCTTTTAAGGATGCCAAACGCGCCGCCACCTGATCCTCATCCGATAAATCGCAGTCCAACTGCCCCTCCCGCAGGCACCGCACATCGGCCAGCCCCATGCCATAGGCAGAGAGAACGCCCGCGAAGGGATGGACCATCACCCGAGACATACCCAGCGCTTCAGCGACCAGACAGGCATGCTGCCCTCCGGCCCCACCAAAGCTCTGAAGCGTATAGGACGTGATATCATGGCCACGCTCTACGCTGATTTTCTTGATCGCATTGGCCATATTCTGCACGGCGATGTCCAAAAAGCCCTGCGCCATATCTTCCGCAGTGCCCTCCAAACCATGCTGTGCCGCCAAGGCTTCGATCCGCGCGACGGCCGCCTCGGCATCCAAAGGCAATGTGCCGCAGCCGCCAAAAACAGCCGGAAAATAATCCGCCGACAAAGCGCCCAAGATCACATTGCAATCGGTCACGGTCAAAGGCCCACCCCGGCGGTAGCTGGCCGGGCCAGGATCGGCGCCGGCGCTTTCCGGTCCCACTTGGAACCGACCGTCGCGGTAACTGCAAATCGAGCCGCCACCGGCCGCCACGGTATGGATATCCATCATCGGTGCCCGCATCCGCACGCCGGCCACTTCGGTCTCAAAACTGCGCTCAAATTTGCCCGCAAAATGACTGACATCGGTGGAGGTGCCGCCCATGTCAAAGCCAATCAGCTGATCAAATCCTGCTTTTTGGCCGGTTTGCACCATACCGACAATCCCCCCTGCGGGACCAGATAGGATGGCATCTTTGCCTTGGAATTTGCGCGCATCCGTAAGCCCGCCGTTTGACTGCATAAACATCAATGCCTTGCAATTTCCCCCGACATTCAAAGCCCCCGCCACCTGATCGACATAGCGCCGTAAGATCGGAGAGAGATAGGCGTCGACCACGGTGGTATCACCGCGCCCAACCAGTTTGGCCAGGCCAGAGACCTCATGGGAGGTTGAGACTTGCGAAAAGCCAAGCTCGGTGGCCATCTGTGCCAATTGCTGCTCATGCACCGGGTTCAGATAGGCATGCAGCAGCGCAATTGCGATGGACTCGATCCCCGCTTCACGGGCTGCCTCCATTTCGGCGCGCGCACAGGACAGATCCAAGGGTGTTAAAACTGTACCTGCCGCATCAAGGCGCTCAAACACCTCCACAACGGCCTCATAGAGCAATTCTGGGCGCGAAATTTGCATAGCAAACAGATCGGGTCGGGTCTGATACCCGATTTCAAGCAAATCCCCAAACCCCTCGGTGATCATCAAAAGCACTCTTGCGCCTTTACGTTCCAACAAGGCATTGGTGGCCACAGTTGTGCCCATCTTCAACGCGGCAATATCTGCCTCCGCCAGATCGGTATCCGCGAGGATGTGGCGTATTCCAGCGACAGCTGCATCCTTATATTGCTCTGGATTTTCTGACAAAAGCTTGTGACTGTGGAGCGCGCCAGCGGGATCTTGCGCCACGATATCCGTAAACGTGCCTCCGCGATCGACCCAAAATTCCCATGCCATTGTCTGCTCCTTCTGTCTGTCTTGCACAAAGGCTGCAAACGCCCCTCGGGTCAAGAGGAGGATCCCTGAAATGCAGCCGCTTCGATTTCACATAAATTGTTCACACTTGAATCCAGTGAGTAAGCTATCATTAATTTTTACCTGTGAGAAAGCTCCCAAGTGCATTTTGGAGACCTGTTGTGGGAAGCTTTCAGTTTAATGGGGCAATTTCAGGATCTATCCTGAACAATCCTCTTGGGGATGCGCGATTTTATCAACACAATGGGCAGGTTACCCTGGCCAGCGATGGTGGGCAGGGCGTTGTGACGCTCACAACCGCCACCAATCAAACCGCCACCCTTGCCCACAGCGTGCCAATAGGTGCCAATGCTCCGTCCCAAAATGTGACCCTTGGCGGGCGCGTGATCACAGTGTCAGATCGGGATTTAGCCGCGGTTCTGAACAGCAGATCCGACAGTTCTTTAACATTGCATTCGGGCAATTCAGGTCGATATTCAGATCGCTTTGAGGCGGTGCATGTGCAGACCGGCAACGCTAACCTTGTGGTGCTCGCAGACAGCAGCGGCAATGGGCTGGCCACCTTTCAAATCGCCAGCGATGGGACGATGGTTGAGCAAAACCAATTGGCCGCCCAGCAGGCCGCATTCACTGACCAAATTTCTGCCCTGAGCGTCATGACCGTTGGAGGCAAGAGCTTCGTTCTGGCCGCCTCTGCCAGCAATCATAGCATCACCGCCTATGCTGTCTCCGCCAACGGCACCTTATCGCCCACCTCCACTTTAGGCGCACAGCAATTTTTGCCCATTGCCACACCGCAGGATATGGCCACGGTCTCATTCCAAGGGCAAAACTACGTTGTTCTGGCCAGTGCGGGCACGGGATCTTTAACCGTCCTGACGCTCGATTCTGCGGGTGTCTTGTCGCCGGTAGATCAGGTGACAGACAGTCTCAATACGCGGTTCCAAGGGGCTCTGGTTCTGGAGACCTTCACCCATCAAGGAAATGCCTATGTCATCGCGGCTGGACAAGACAACGGCTTGTCTTTGTTTCGGTTTTTGCCAGATGGTCAACTTGTCCACCTTGACACCATCGCCGATCAACTCAACACGCCGATCAACAGCATTACAGATATCTATGTCGATATTATCGGCGGTGATGTTCAATTGTTCACAGTCTCAGGCTCGGAGGCGGGCATCGGTCACTTTACCCTCAGCCTGAGCACAACTTCCAGCGCACAGGCCGATGTTTTATTTGCGCAGGATACAGGGCAAGCCCTCAATGGCGGCGCTGGAGATGACCTGCTGCGCGATGGGGCGGGCGTGGATCAACTCACAGGCGGAACTGGCGCAGACACATTCATGTTGATTGGGGATGGTGGCACCGATCACATTACCGATTTTGAGCTTGGGCAGGATCGCTTGGACCTGTCCCATTGGGCCGGCTTCACCCATGTCCAACAATTGACCGTGACCAGCACAGCGACCGGCGCAATTTTAAGTTTCAACAACGAACAGCTTGTGGTGGACAGCGCCAATGGCCTTAGCCTGTCTGCCACAGATTTCACCAACGCCAATGTCATCGCCCTGCCGCAAACGGACCTCAGCGCCACACTCGCGGCCGAAACAAATTTTACCGTTTCGCATCAAGCCCTCATCACCAGCCTGACAGGTCAGCAAAATTGGATGGTGCAAACCCACACAGCGGCGGCGGTTGATGCCGCACAGCAAAGGGCAGGCCAAACGGCAGCCGCAGCCAGCAGTGACAGCTTTGTTTTTGCCCCCCAAGCCACGCCGCTTGTCACAGAGCTTGAGGCCACGTTAGATTCGCTCGCGTTGCAGAACATTCAGGCCCAGCTGGATGATGCCCCTGGCCAATCGCCCACAACTGGCCTCTCTCAAACCACCCTAATCAGCGCCGCCGCAGATTTTCGCAGCGCACATTATAACGCCTCTGACACCGATGAGTTTGTGTTTTTTCAGAGCTAAAAATCGCTTGCGAGGATCCTAAATCGCCGCACGGATTGCGCGTATGTTCTCGCCATATACTGCGGGATTTGACACTGAACCGCCTTTGAAAACAGCCGATCCTGCCACCAAGACATCAGCCCCCGCACGAATCAAACCCGGCGCGGTCAACGGCGTCACACCGCCGTCAATCTCAATATGGATGGGTCGGTCACCAATCATCGCCCGCAATTGCGCCACCTTCGCTTCCAGTGGGATAAACGACTGCCCCCCGAAGCCAGGATTCACAGTCATCACACAGACCAAATCCGTAAGATCAAGCAGATGCTCAACCGCATTGACCGGCGTGCCAGGATTGAGCGCCACGCCAGCCTTTGCACCATTGGCTCGGATCGCTTGCAAGCTGCGGTGAATATGCGCGCCTGCTTCAACATGAGCGGTAATGACATCCGCACCGGCCTCGGCAAATGCTTCGATATAAGGATCAACGGGAGCAATCATCAAATGCACATCCATCACCGTTTTGATATGCGGCCGGATCGCTGCACAGGTTGCGGGGCCAAATGTGATATTGGGCACAAAATGCCCATCCATGACGTCAACATGAATCCAATCGGCGCCTTCTGCCTCAACACAGCGGATTTCTTCTCCAAAGTTGGCAAAATCCGCAGAGAGGATCGAGGGTGCAATTTTTACAGATCGGTCGAAAGACATAGGCTCACCTTTATATCGTTTCGCAGCAATTATCGTGGCAAGAGGCGATTGTCACGCGCTAGAATGCTTGAATTGCACCGCAATCCCATGCACACAAGCGTTATGGAACACATTATGACGACAGTTACGCAATTGCCTCTGACACTCGAGCCGCGCAATCCGGGATTGCCGCTTGATTTGGATTGGGCCCTTTCCGTTCAGGCCAATACCTCCGCCATTGAAAGGCGCTGCGCCAGCCTGCCGGGACGGCGCTCTGTCAAAAAAGAGTATCAAGCCGCTTGGCTCGCGCGGGCAATCAGCTGCATTGATCTTACCACCCTATCGGGCGATGATACGGCGGGCCGGGTCAAACGCCTCTGCGCCAAAGCCCGCCAGCCGGTACGGCAAGATATTTTGCAACAGATCGGCCTGCCGCATCTGACCACCGGAGCGGTCTGCGTTTATCATGATATGATTGAGACCGCAGTGACCGCATTGCAGGGCAGCGGCATTCCCGTGGCCGCCGTCAGTACCGGCTTTCCCGCGGGCCTATCGCCGTTGCATCTTCGAATTGAGGAAATCCGCGAGAGTGTCAAAGCTGGGGCCTCTGAAATTGACATCGTCATCTCTCGCCGCCATGTTTTGACGCAAAATTGGCAAGCACTCTATGATGAAATGGCCGCCTTCAGATCTGCCTGCGGTGATGCGCATGTGAAGGCAATTCTTGCCACAGGTGAGCTTGGCAGCCTGCGCAATGTTGGACGCGCCAGTTTAATCTGCATGATGGCCGGAGCTGATTTCATCAAAACCTCGACCGGCAAGGAAAGCGTGAACGCGACCCTGCCGGTGACTTTGGTCATGCTGCGCGCCATCCGTGCCTATTATAATCGCACAGGTTTTCGGGTCGGCTATAAACCCGCGGGTGGGATCTCAAAAGCAAAAGACGCCATCACCTATCTGGCTTTGATCAAAGAGGAACTGGGCGACCGCTGGTTGCGCCCGGATCTGTTTCGTTTTGGCGCCTCCTCTCTGCTGGGTGATATTGAACGGCAGCTCGAGCATCACCTAACTGGCGGATACTCTGCCAATCACCGTCACCCGATTGGATAATCTGATGAGTATTGAAACAATTTTTGACACAATGGACTATGGCACAGCCCCTGAGGATTGCAGCGTTGCGCTTCAGTGGATTGCCGATCGCGGCGGGCTTTTTGGCGCCTATGTCAATGGTGCCTTCGCCCCCGCGCGGGACGATTTGACCATCTGCAATCCTGCGACAGGCGAGAAGCTGGCGGGCGTGACCCTGTGCTCAAAAGATGAGGTGGCCGAGGCGGTGCGGTGCGCGCGAGCTGCACAGGCTGACTGGCAAGCCGCAGGGGGGCCGGCACGCGCCCGCGTGCTCTATGCGCTCGCACGTTTGATGCAAAAATACGCAAGATTGCTCGCCGTTATGGAGTCTTTGGACAATGGCAAGCCCATCCGTGAAAGCCGGGATATTGATATCCCACTTGCCATTCGACATTTTTATCATCACGCCGGCCATGCACAATTGATGCCCACGGCCCTAGCGGATCGCGTGGCTTTGGGGGTCTGCGGACAAATTATCCCGTGGAATTTCCCCCTGCTCATGCTTGCGTGGAAAATCGCTCCCGCCTTGGCGATGGGCAATACAGTTGTTCTCAAGCCCGCCGAATATACGCCGATGACAGCCATGATCTTTGCCGATCTTTGCACCCAGGCCGGTGTGCCCCCGGGTGTGGTGAATATCGTCACTGGGGACGGCAGCACAGGCGCCGCATTGGTCGATGCGCATGTGGACAAAATCGCCTTCACCGGCTCAACCTCAGTCGGGCGGCAAATTCAAGAGGCAACGGCCGGCAGCGGCAAATCCCTCACCCTCGAATTGGGCGGAAAATCCCCCTATATCGTCTTTGATGACGCCGATATCGACAGCGCCATCGAAGGGCTGGTGGATGCGATATGGTTCAACCAAGGCCAGGTTTGCTGTGCGGGCTCGCGCCTGCTCATTCATGAAGCCATTGCTGATGATTTTCACGCCCGTTTGAAGGTGCGGATGGATAAATTACGGATCGGCGACCCGCTGGACAAATCTATAGATGTCGGTGCGATTGTTGATCCTATTCAACTGCACCAGATCAGGGCGCTGGTGCAGGCCAATACGGCTGGGCAAACCTATCACGCGCAAACGCCGGTCCCCGAGGGCTGTTTTTACCCGCCCACTTTGATCACCGGCTTGCATCCGGCCGATACCCTGATGCAGGAAGAGATCTTTGGTCCGGTTTTGGTTTCAACCACCTTCCGCACCCCGGCGGAGGCCGTGGAGATTGCCAATAACAGCAAATACGGTTTGGCCGCGACGCTCTGGACCGAAAACATCAATCTTGCGCTGGAAATCGCCCCTAAGCTCGTGGGCGGTGTGGTCTGGGTCAATGCGACCAACCTGTTTGACGCTGCCGCCGGGTTCGGCGGCACGCGCGAAAGTGGATTTGGCCGCGAAGGCGGCTGGGAAGGGTTGCGCGCCTATAGCAAGCCCGCCAAAGCTTTGCCCGAACCGACCCGCATCCCGCCTTTCACCGGGCAAGGTGCCTCTGCCGATGAGATTGACCGAACCGCAAAACTTTTTATCGGTGGCAAACAGGCAAGGCCAGATGGGGGTTACAGCCAAGCGATTTTCGGCCCCAAAGGGCAATTGCTCGGCCATGCGCCCATCGCCAATCGCAAGGACATTCGCAACGCCGTACAAGCGCAATTGGCCTGCGGCTGGGGCAAAACAACCGGGCACTTGCGGGCACAAATTCTCTATTACATCGCCGAAAACCTCGCTGCCCAAACCGATAGGTTTGCAGAGCGCTTGGATGCTATGACGGGCTTGAACGCAGGCGCTGAGGAAGTACGTGCAGCGGTCGATATCTTATTCACCTATGCCGCTTGGGCCGATAAATTCGAAGGCCGCGCCAAATCTGTACCGATGCGCGCTGTGGCTCTCGCGATGCGTGAACCTGTGGGGGCGATTGCTGCTCTTTGTTCAGATCACAATCCCCTTCTGGGATTGGTCACGCCCATGGCTGCCGCCCTCAGCGCAGGGAACTCGATAACCCTTTGCGCCAGCGCGCCTTTTCCTTTGGCAGCCACTGATTTCTCCCACATCCTTGAAGCATCCGACGTTCCAGCGGGCGCGGTGAATATTCTCACCGGTCCTCAGGCCGACCTCGCGCCCCATCTGGGCGCGCATATGGGGCTGGAAGCCGTGTGGTGTTTATCAGGGGCGCAGCTCACTCAAGCGGTGCAGGCGCGCGCCAGCAGCAATATCAAACGCGTTTGGCAAGGGGCCGCACAAGACGATCACGACAGTTGGCTTGATGCGGGCACAGAGATCAAAACCATCTGGATCCCCTACGGCGAGTAATGCGGCATTAGGTGCGGCGAAACCACCCTTTGACGCGGTCCGAGATCTCCTCTGCCGTGGCATCAATCCGGTCAATGACGGGATCCACGCGCCGCGCCCAAAACCCGCGCAGCCTCACATAGACCGCCCAAAGCAATGCCGCCAACACGAGCAGAAAGACAATATTGAACCAAGGGATCAACCGGACATCCGGTCCGGCGACCGGCGTGAGGCTAACGGCATTGGGGTAGATCGACCAAAATGTGTTGCGCCACCCATAATGCCGCAAAATATACCATTCTGGCGCCTCTTTGCTGGAGACGGCATCTTCCACTTCGGCTTGGAGGTTTGAGCTGTCAAACTTGAAATAGGGCGGCCAGTTAAAGCCCGTGTCCTCGTTGCGATAGACGGTGACTTTGCCATTGGCTCGGACCGCATTAATCAACCTTAAATCCCGGTTTTGAGTTTGCGCTTCGCCGCTTTGTGCGGCCGCATAGAACATACCCGTCCAGCCCGATAAGTCTTTGCGCAAAATCTCTGTGCCGGTGATACGCACAATATCGCGTTGGGGGAGATTATAATGAAACACCGCAAGCACCAGCAGAGCCAATAGCACTTTCAAAATCCATCTTATTTTGACCAGCATCCAAACCGCTCCTGTGGGGTGTCTCACCTTTCGCCTATATAGGGGCACAATGTGCCAATCAGAAGCCCCCTAGCCATGATTTCCGCCGCGCCCTTATCCCGCGCGCCGAATTCTCAGCGCCGTAATGACATAGCAGATCATCAAAGCTGGCAGCCAAACGGCTCCGGTCCCAACGGTCCAAATCACGCCGGAAAGGGCTGTATCTTGCCAAGGGGCTGGGATCAGTGACGTGATCCAAAGGCAATGCCAGAGGAAAACCACCCCAAAAGCCCAGGCAAGAGCCACAGCCGCTTCTCGCAAAAATTCCCCAATCCCTTGCGGATCCCGCCGCCCCGCACGGCGCCCAAGATACAGCGCCGCAAGCACGGGAAAAGACAAGGCAAATAAAAAATACATCAGCGCGTTCACACCTGTTGTCAGCTTTTATGCCCCAAGTAATACGCCCAAGACGAAGGGTGTAAAGCATCGACACCGCCCAATGGTGCCGCACTCTGCGGGTGGGCATCCCTAAGGGAGGATTTATATTGCCAATGCGCACCCAGTTGCGCATCTTAAGATCATCAGGGGGAGGCAAATATGCGACTTGAGGGAAAAACCGCAATAGTTACAGGGGCGGGTTCAGGATTTGGAGCCGGAATAGCTCAACAATTTGCTGCCGAAGGTGCCAAGGTTATGGTCGCCGACATCAATCTGGATGCCGCGCAAGCCATCGCAGAACCGCTTGGGGCGGCGGCGCAGCATGTGGATGTCACGCGCGACAGCTCTGTCGCCCAGATGATCGGCGCAGCACAGGCCCTTTGGGGGCGGATTGATATTCTGGTCAACAATGCTGGCATCACCCATTTGCCGCAAGCGATGGAGCAAGTGAGCGAAGCAGAGTTTGATCAGGTCTTCGCCGTGAATGCCAAATCCGTTTTCTTGACCGCACGCCATCTTGTGCCGCTGCTCAAGCGCCAAAGGTCAGGCGCCATCTTGAATATTGCCTCAACCGCCGGCGTATCGCCCAGACCAAATTTGAATTGGTATAATGCCTCAAAAGGCTGGATGATTACCGCGACCAAAGCGATGGCCGTTGAGCTGGCGCCTTTTAACATTCGGGTCAATGCGCTCAATCCTGTGGCCGGCGAAACACCATTGCTCGCCAGTTTCATGGGAGAAGATACGCCGGAGATGCGGGCAAAATTTCTCTCGACTATTCCACTCGGGCGTTTTTCAACGCCGCAGGATATGGGCCATGCCGCCAGCTTTCTGTGCTCTGATGAAGCCAGTATGATCACCGGAGTGGCGCTGGAAGTTGACGGCGGGCGCTGCATTTGAACCCGCCCAGTTCCATAGGCCAAACTGCGGATATCTATGCCGGGCGCTTTGCCAACCAACGCCAAGTGTTCACCCATTTGCGCAGCACAGCCGGCATGGCCTTTATTCCAGATCGTGTCGAGGTGATTTGCAATGAAAACCCAGAACCAAGACTGGTGCATTGGTTTTCGCAGGGCGATAGCGCAGCTATTGAAGATCGTTTGGGGCTTCACACCACATGCGTCATCATCTTTGAACATGCGCAAGCAGAGCTGGACACGAATGGAACAGATCGCTTGACCTATCTCGGCTCTTTCGTGGCTTTGCGCCACAGACCCTAAGACGACCGCCCCAGTATTGCGTCAAGCAAATCACTTTCGGGATCCTCCAGGCCGGCGATGATGTCAAAATGATGCTTTTTGGGCTCAATTGTCAGATCTGATTGCCAATTTTCTGCCAAAAGGCGTGCTTGCTCTAGAAACGCAGGCCGCTCATCTGCACCAACCCAAACATGCACGCGCATGGTTTTTGGAGCTGGGTGCAAGGCCGGGCTTTCGGCCTGGGCAATATCCTCGGTCAAACCTAGGGGCTCGCTCATCGCTGTGTGCATTAATGGCCGCAGATCAGAAACCGGCGATATCGGCACAATGGTCTGGATGCGCGCGCGCACCTCAGACGACAGGCCGCTGTCCAGCTGCCCCATACGCGCCACCAAATGCCCCCCGGCCGAGTGGCCCGCCAAAACAATCGGCCCGGGGATGCGATGGGCGATCTGACCTATGGCCAGGGCCACCGACTGCGTCATCTCCGGGATCGATGCACCAGGGGCCAAGGGATAACTGGGCAAGGCCACCGCCCAATCGCGCGCGCAGGCGCCTTGCGCCAAATGAGAAAAATCTCGCCGGCCGAATCGCAACCAGTAGCCACCATGCACGAAGATCATTAGGCCGATCGGGCGTCCTGCAGGAAAAAACAGGTCAAAGGCTTGATCTGGATGTGCCCCATAGGGCTGGTTCAACTGCGCGCGGCCCAGAGTATGCTCTGCGTCTCGATAGCTGCGCGCGGTTTCATCCCAATAGGTTAAAAACTTGTCTGCGTTGGGAATATAGGCGGCATTTGCATAGGCATCATCAAGGTTCACTGCTCTTCTCCTCTGGACAAATAAGCGATCAAATGGTCTCACATCGTTAACCTAGGGAGGCAAAAATGCTTGATTCATCCACAGATCTAAAATCCATGCTCTCGGACCCCAGCTTGCTGCAAACGCAAGCCTTCATCAACAACCAATGGGTTGATGGGGAAAATGGCGCAACCTTTGCCGTCTCAAACCCGGCGCGCGGTGATGTGATCGCACAGGTCGCAGACCTTTCGCGGGCAGATTTGGCACGGGCAATTGACGGCGCAGAGGCAGCACAAAAGAAATGGGCCGCGCAAACTGCAAAGGAACGCTGCAATATCCTGCGCAACTGGTATAATTTGATGATGGAACATCAGTCTGATTTGGCTATGATCCTCACCGCGGAAATGGGCAAACCCCTTGCAGAAGCCATGGGGGAAATTGCCTATGGTGCGTCCTTCGTCGAATTTTTCGCCGAAGAGGCCAAGCGCAACTATGGTGAAACCATTCCGGGTCATCAGGCTGATAAGCGGATTACCGTCATAAAGCAGCCCATCGGCGTGGCAGCTTCAATCACGCCTTGGAATTTCCCCAATGCGATGATCACCCGCAAAGCAGCACCCGCTTTGGCCGCAGGCTGCGCTTTCGTTGCTCGGCCTTCGGAATTGACCCCATTGTCCGCTTTGGCTCTGGGGGTCTTGGCACAGCGCGCCGGCTTGCCCGCAGGGATATTGCAAATTGTGCCCTCCAATGACGCGTCCGCTTCGGGCAAGGAGTTTTGCGAAAATTCAAAAGTGCGCAAACTCACCTTCACTGGCTCAACCCGCGTTGGACGCATTCTTTTGGGCCAAGCCGCCGAACAGGTGAAAAAATGTTCCATGGAGCTGGGCGGCAATGCCCCCTTTATTGTCTTTGACGATGCAGATCTTGATGAGGCGGTGATCGGCGCCATGGCCTGTAAGTTCCGCAACAATGGCCAGACCTGTGTCTGTGCCAACCGGATTTATGTGCAAGCCGGCGTCTACGAGGAATTCACCAAACGCTTCAAAGTGGCGGTTGAAGCCATGAAAGTCGGCGATGGGTTTGCAGGCGCGGACCTTGGCCCGCTGATCTCAAAGCCCGCTCTGGACAAGGTTCAGGAACATATCGCCGATGCGCTGTCCAAGGGTGCGGTTGTTGCAACTGGCGGCAAGCCGCATGATCTGGGTGGCACCTTCTTTGAGCCAACCATCCTGACGGGCGTGACGCAAGAAATGACCGTGAGCAAGGAAGAGACATTCGGCCCCATGGCGCCTCTGTTCAAATTTGAGACTGAAGACGATGTGATCGCCATGGCCAATGATACGATTTTCGGCTTGGCCGCCTATTTCTATGCCAAAGACCTGAGCCGCGTGTATAAAGTCGCCGAAGCGTTAGAATATGGCATTATTGGCGTGAATACAGGCATCATCTCGACCGAGGTTGCGCCCTTTGGCGGGGTCAAACAATCCGGTCTTGGCCGGGAGGGCAGCCATCATGGCATGGATGAATATCTTGAGCTGAAATATATCTGCATGTCGGTCTAAGAGAACCGCCGTAACGGAAAAGGCAGGGGCATCCCTGCCTTTTCAGGTCAGCGCATTAATCAGATCATGCCGGGCTGGCTTCCACCTGCAACGGGGATTTCGATTCAATGAGGATGCGCCGCGGTTTGAGGGCCTCTGGCACCTCACGGATCAAATCAATATGCAGCATGCCATCCTCATAGCTGGCGCCGACCGCACGCACGTGATCGGCAAGATGAAACTGCCGCTCAAAGGCGCGTGTGGCAATACCGCGGTGCAAATAGGTCTTATTATCTTCGGCTTTCGGCTTGCGCGCAGAAACGCTTAAGATTTTTTCCTTAACTTCAATTTCCAGATCCGCCTCTGAAAATCCAGCTGCTGCGATGGAAATGCGATATCCATCTTCTCCCGTTTTCTCTATGTTGTAGGGCGGGTAGCTGGATTGTCCGCCCTCATGGGCCGACACTCGGTCGAGCAGATCAGCAATTTGATCAAAGCCAATACTGGCACGATAAAGCGGTGCAAAGTCAAACGAACGCATAGGAGTATCCTTTCAAAAGCGAGTCCAATTCGGCCACCCCATTCGGGCATAGCCAGATAAATTTTAGATCCCCATTCGGGCGATCTTCATCATAGGTGGGAAGCAAAGCGGCACAGTTCAAGAGGCATGCGCTCTTGATATCAGCGAAAACCGAAGGCGCGCAATTACCCCGGGCGTGTCACACAACACATCGCAGTTCATCCCAACGCCGGGCCGCAGAAATGTAACAATACACGGCTTGCCCGCCAAACGGCTCTGATAATTGTTAGTTCCAGAAGTAAGGTGCGATAGGCCGCCTTGGGCTCACGGCCGCAAAAAATTTGCGCCACGAGACGGCAGGGTCACCAATTTCTCACCCGCCGCCGCACCCAGGGAGATCGGCTCTCCGGCATGTGTGGATTTGGCGGAAATGACAGAGATGATCATCGGCATGCCAAGGTCCAAGCGAAACACCGGAGCGCCGGAGGAGCCATAGTCGACCTCGCACCCAAACACTTGGGCCTTTTCTTTACGGCCCAAGATGGTGCAGCCCTGGTGCACCTTTGGCCCTTGGCTGCGGTCACGCGCGTAAGACACCACGGCGACACGCGCGCCCCGCATCGGCATCTGTGCGACCGAGAAAGGGGTGATATCAGGGTGAGTGACAGGGGTGCGCAACCGTAGGATGGCCAAATCACTCGCCACCCGCTTGAGCCCCTCTTGCTCGGAAAAGGAAAAATCTGGATGCACTGCAACTTCCGCGATCTTGCGATAAGATTCGGCCTGCCCATCCTGCCAACCGGCCCGAAACTCCAAATCATCGGCCTCCACGAGGTCTCCAGATTGCGCGTCATATACGCAATGCGCGGCGGTCAAGACATGCATTTCTCCGATCAATGTCGCGGTGCAAAACCCGCCACCCGTCACATTGAGCCGCCCCACCGCCAGCCATTGCCGATCCATATCTGCGGCCGAGGCGGCAGTTAAGACCATCACCCCCTGAAACAGTGCGATGACAAGACAAGCCCGCTTCAAGAAATGTTGCATCCTACCCCTATCGCATCTTCAGCCTTTTATCGCCACCACATGAATTACCGCAGGATTGGCACCTGACCGGCTGCCGGCTGGCCCGACAAGGCGCGCGGTTTTGGGCCTCCGGTGGCCCAATCGAGCAATTCCACCGTATGCATGATCGGAATATCGGTGCCACTGCCGATTTGCATCATACAACCAAGGTTTCCCGCAGAAATCACATCCGGCGTCTTGGCTTCAAGACTCTCAATTTTCCGCGCCTTGAGTTGGCCCGAAATTTCAGGCTGCATCAAATTATAAGTGCCCGCAGAGCCGCAGCACAGATGGCTATTTTCCGGCTCCAAAACCTTATAGCCGACGCGACGCAAGAGGTCCTTCGGATAGGTCTTGATTTGCTGGCCATGTTGCAAAGAACACGCCGCATGATAGGCCACTCTCAGGCCTTGATCGGGCAGTTTTGGCAAGTCAAGCTCCATCAAAACTTCGCTCACATCGCGCGCCAGTTGCGCCACCCGCATGGCTTTTCCCTCCAAAGGATCGCCCGCAAACATATGGCCGTAATCTTTCACTGTCGTCCCACAGCCGGACGTATTGATGACCACCGCATCCAATCCACGCGCGGCGTCTTCGGCGGCGAAGGCTTCGATATTCACCGCCGCAGTGCGATGGCTTTCGTCGACCTTGCCCATATGATGGGTTAGGGCGCCGCAACAGCCTTGCTTGAGCACAACCACTTCCGCACCATGCCGGGTCAGAAGCCGAATGGTCGCGTCATTGATATCCGTGTTCAAAGCCCGCTGCGCACAGCCTGTCATAAGTGCCACACGCAGTTTCAACCCGCCCTGCGCTGGGAAAATTTGCGCGTCATCATTGGGGCTGGGCGCGGGGATTTGCCGTGGCGCCATGTCGAGCATCGCTTTCAGCCGAGGATCCGGCATCAAGTGACGCAAGGGTCGTGCAATTTTCGCACCCAAAAGAGCCAGTCGAAAGCGGTTGGGATAGGGCAAAATGCGCGCCAGGACCCACCGCAGAACACGATCTGACCAGCGACGCTTATGGGTTTGTTCTATATAGGCCCGCGCATGATCTACCAGATGCATGTAATTCACACCCGAAGGGCATGTCGTCATACAGGCCAAACACGACAGGCAGCGATCTATGTGCTTAACCGTCTTTTCATCCGGGGTTCGCTGATTTTCCAGCATATCCTTAATGAGATAGATCCGGCCGCGTGGGCTGTCCAACTCATCACCCAGCACTTGATAGGTCGGACAGGTCGCCGTGCAAAAGCCACAATGGATACAGCTGCGCAGAATATCATTGGTGCGTTTGATCTGCGGATCCAATAGCTGCGTTTCGGTAAAATGTGTTTGCATCAGCGCATCCGCCCCGGGTTTAAGATACCACGCGGATCAAATTTTTCGCGCAGAGATTGCGAAACGCGCTCGATTGCGCGTTCAAGCGGTTGGAAGTGACACAGCTCTTGATCCCGCAGAAGACCCGATGTCACCAAGGTTGCATGCCCCCTCAGCTGGGCCACATGCCTTTGCAAAGCTTGGTGCAAGGCCAAGCCGGCCCGTGTATCTGCCATTTGCGCCGCCTCCAGCCCAAGCCAGAGCAATCCGCCACCCCAATCCAATTGACAATGAAAACCGCGATCTTGTTGCAGACCCTGCATCAGCTCAATGACCTTCAAACTGTCAGTGGGTCGCACCGAAATGCGCCACACTGTATCCAAAGCAGCCCAAGCCCTCAGGTCTTTGACTTCGGCCCAGGGATCACCAACCACGTCAACCGTTCCAAATTTCGCCAGGCGCTGTGTCAATTCAGACGCGCGGTATTGAACAGAGGTCTCAAATCCCTCAATTCGGATCAAGCTGTCAAAGCCGCCCTCCGCCGCCTGCACCGTTGCAGCGCCGCTGACATCAAAAGGCGTGCCCAGTGCCGCTGACATGCAGCCAACCGCATCGGCCCAGGTGTTGACATGAACTTTCAACGTGACTTGGGTTTCGCTCACAGGCAAAACCTTCAACGCCACCTCCGTGAGAACCCCGAGCGTGCCCCAAGAGCCGGACATCAATTTCACAAGATCATAGCCGGTGACATTTTTCATCACCCGGCCACCGTTGCTGAGCACCTGCCCCGTTCCATCCACAAAGGTCACGCCCAGCGCAAAATCACGCGCCGCGCCCACTTGAATGCGGCGCGGACCCGAGACATTGGCGGCGATCACCCCCCCGAGAGTTGGTTGACCGGATGTGCCCAAGATCGCACGGTGATCCATGGGCTCGAAGGCAAGCCTCTGGTTTTCCGCGGCCAGAACGGCCTCAATCTCTTCAACAGCTGTGCCCGTTTTGGCCACCAGGGTCATTGCGCCAGGTTCATAGAGGGTGATCCCCTGCAATCGACGGGTGCTCAGAGCTTGCGCCGGCGCGATGCGGCCAATAGGACGTGTCCCACCGCCCATGATCTGCAATGGACCCTTGGCCTCGCGGAGCGCCGCAGCCAGGGCCGTCTCATCTTCCGGATAGAGTATTTCGCTCATGACGCCCGCCGCGACTCGGACACCGACAGGGGGAAGACCTTAGAGGGGTTGAGAAGCCAGCCTGGATCAAACACATCTTTGACCGCCATTTGGATCTCCAGATCTTCTGCGCTGTATTGGGTCTCCATCAAATCGCGTTTTTCAATGCCCACGCCATGCTCGCCAGTCAGACAGCCGCCCACCTCAACACAAAGCCGCAAGACATCTGCCCCCATCGCTTCACAGAGCTCAAGATCGCCCTCTTTGTTGGCGTCAAACATGATCAACGGATGCATATTACCATCGCCGGCATGGAACACATTGCCCACGCGCAAACCATAGTGATCCGAAAGCTCTTTGATCCGCCGCAGAACTTCCGGCAGGGCAGAAACAGGAATGGTTCCATCCAAACACATATAGTCGGCAACTTGACCCACAGCGCCAAAAGCAGATTTTCGGCCCAACCAGATCGCGGTACTTTCCGCGGCAGATTGGCTTTGACGCAGCTCAACCGGATTGTGTTTTTGCGCAATCATGCTGATGCGGTCGAGTTGATCTTGAATTTCGGCCTCTGAGCCTTCGACCTCGACAATCAACAATGCCTCGCAGTCGGGATATCCCGCCTTGGCGAAATTCTCACAGATTTCAATGATTGGACGGTCCATAAATTCAATCGCCACAGGCAAAACGCCGGCTTTGATAATATCCGCCACGCAGGCGCCTGCCACTTCATTGCTGTCAAAAGCGATCATCACCGGACGTGCGCCTTCGGGTTTGGGCAAAATCCGCAATGTGGCCTCTGTCACAACGCCCAGCTGGCCCTCTGACCCGCAGATCACACCCAAAATATCGAGCCCAGAGGCATCAAGGTAGCCACCGCCAATCTCAACAATCTCACCATCCATCATCACCAAGGTCACGCCCATAAGATTGTTGGTGGTCACCCCATATTTCAAGCAATGCGCCCCGCCGGAGTTCATCGCGATATTTCCGGCAATGGCGCAGGCCAATTGGCTGGACGGATCGGGGGCATAAAAGAAATCTTCTTCCTCTACAGCGCCCGATACGCTGAGGTTGGTACGACCGCTTTGCACCCGGATCAGGCGGTTCTCGTAGTCCGTTTCTAGGACCTTATTCATCTTTGCCACGCCCAGGATGACGCAATCTGCAGTCGGCAGCGCACCGCCCGCCAAAGATGTGCCAGAACCCCGCGGCACAACCGGAACGCCTTCGCGGTGGCAAATCTTTAAAATCTCTGAGACTTCCTGTGTGGTCTCAGGTAAAACTGCGATCATCGGAGGGCAGCGATATGCGGTGAGCGCATCACATTCATAGGCCCGCGTTTCAGAAGGGTCATCAATCACCGCATCATAGGGCAAAACAGCACGCAAAGCCGCAGCAATTTTCGCCTTTTTCGACAGGATTTCTGAATTTGGCTGTGGCATTTCCATGTTTAACCCTCCAATTGGTCAATAATTATAACCAATTTTGGGGGATCGCAAGGACAAATCCTCTGCTACACTGTCGCCATGATATTTGATGTAATCTTCTCGCAGCTCACCGCTCTAGATCTCTTTGTCGTCGGGTTTGGTCTTCTCGCCGCCTTTCTGATTGGCCATGTGATCGAAAACCCTCCCAAGTCCCGCGCTTCTGTCACCGCCTTAATGTCCTATTACAGGCGCGCTTGGATGCTCAACTTCGTAGACCGCGACCCACGAATTTTTGATTCGCAAACATTGGCGTCGCTGCGCCAAAGCACTGCTTTTTTCGGCTCCACAGCTTTGATTGCGATTGGCGGGCTCTTGGCAATGATGGGCACGCCAGATCGTCTGCTCGAATTTACCCATGCGCTCACGCAATCGCAGGAGGCGACTGCGCTCAAATTGCAATTCAAATTGGCCTTTGCGGCTCTGTTCTTGGTGCATGCCTTTTTGAAATTTGTTTGGTCCAGTCGCCTGTTTGGATATTGCGCGGTCTTGATGGCCGCCGTGCCGAATGATCCAAATCACCCCCAAGCCATACCGCGCGCCATTATGGCCGGCGAAATAAATATTCGCGCAGCGCTGAGCTTTAACCGAGGGCTGCGCGCCATGTATTTCGCGCTTGCATCTCTGGCCTGGCTGGCTGGCGCCCCTGTATTGCTGGCGGCCTTTGTGATTACCCTCTGGATGCTCTGGAACCGCGAATTTTCCTCACAGGCCAGCGCACTGTTGAAAACCGGGATTATGGAGACAGACACATCATTTGTGCCAGCGCCCTTCGCGCAGCCACCCGGCCAAAAGGCCAAGAGCCGCCAAAATGAGATAGACCCAAGCGGGTAAGAGCTGACCGATTTCGACGCCCTGCACGACATAGGCCTCGCGCGGGACAAGCCCGATCCACCCGCGCCCATGGGCTGGCCTGCCATTGCGTATGTTGCGGAATTTTGGCAACCCCTCAGATAAGGCCAAAGCGCCCCCAGTGCTTTTGGCCAAAATCGGCGCCATCACCCGATCCGTGGCGATGGTCTGTACAAACTCTCGTGGCGCCGCCGGACCCAGGGCCGCTACGATCTCCAAATCCCCAGAGCGCAAACGATAAAGCCCTAAGTCTTGGCTGAGAATTTCAGCCCTATACCGACCAGGTGCCACGGGCTGCAAAGCTATGCTGAGCCGCTTGCCACTTGGCGTTATCACCTCAAGCGGCGCAAGCGGTCCCTCGGTCAAGCTGCGCCGCGTCACCAGTAGCCCGCTCTCGCTGGGCTCTGCCACAAGCGCCTCCTCCTCCAGGTCCGGCTCTTTCATCGACCAATGGGCAACGCGGCGCAGCAATTCCGCCTGTGGCCCACCCCCCTCATAGCCACGATCCCAAAGCCAAGCATGATCCGAGGCCAAAAGCGCGACCCGCCCCTTGCCCACACGGTCCACAACCAGCAAAGGAGACTCCCCACGTCCCGTCATCAGCACCTGACCCGAGGTCGCCTCAACCTCAATCTGCCGCAACCATCGGCCCCATCCGGTGTCTGGTGCAAAACTCTCCAGGCTTTCACTGACCGGATGTTTCAGGCCAAATTCTGTCACCTTTGGCACAATCGGCTCCTCAAAGACCCGCGAGGTGGGTCGGCCGGGCAGAATGGCGCCAAGCGGTGAGCGATAAAGACTATTGGCCCCCGCATAATCAGGTCCAGCAGCCACCAAAACAGCCCCACCTTGGCGGACGTAATTGGCAATGGACTCGAAATATTCCGCTGGCAGCAATCCTCGGCGCTTGTATCGGTCAAACACAATCAGATCGAATTCACCAATTTTCTCAAGAAACAATTCACGGGTTGGAAAGGCAATCAAAGACAATTCCGTGACCGGCACGCCATCTTGCTTTTCCGGTGGTCGCAAGATTGTGAAATGAACCAGATCGACACTGCTATCTGATTTCAAAAGATTGCGCCAGGTGCGCTCGCCCGGATGCGGCACCCCAGAGACCAGCAAAACGCGAAGCCGGTCGCGCAGGGCATTGATCTGCACCACCGCTGCATTGTTGCGATCGGTTAACTCGCCTTTCAAATCAGGCGTGGAAAACTGTAAAATATTCATGCCACCATGGCCCAGGGACACATCGACATCGACCTCGCGGTTCACTGGAATTTGATACCTCTGCTCAGGTCCACCATCCACCGACAGGATGAGATCTGCAAAAGCCGCCTCTGGCGCGGCGCCTTGATCCTCAACCAAAAGCGTCAGGGTGATCGGCTCGCCCAGAATCGCAAAGCCCGGTGCATTTTTGACCAACAATCGACGATCCCAATCGCGTGGTCGTCCTGTCAGCAGCAGATGCAGAGGCGCCGGCAGTTTTGGGGCAAATTCCGGATCGTGAATCTGCCCGTCTGAGATCACAATCGCTCCGGCGATACGGTCCTGCGCGGTTTCAGAGAGGGCCTGTGCCAATGCGGTCATGACTTCCGAGCCACCCGGCCCGGCTGCATCTTCCACCTCGACCAGCCGCATCTCGGTTCCCGGCCGATCCGCAAGCTGCGCCGTGACATGAGCCAAGGCCTCCTCCGTTTGCGCCGCCCGGTCCGACAGCGCCTGACTGGACGAGCGGTCGACAACCACGATGACAATATCCGCTTGCGCTTGCCGCTCTTCGGTTTTCAATGACGGATTGAGCAGAGCCAGAAAGACACAGACCACAGCAAAGCCGCGATAGGGCCAGCCCGTCAGCCGCCAAAACGCCGCCACGGCCAAAGCCGCCAGCACAGCCAGCGCCAAGGCCACCATAAGCCAGAGCGGAAGAAGCGGATCAAAAAGCAATGCATCCAGCCTCATTCGCCCAACCTCTTGAGAAGTTCGGGGACATGCACTTGATCGGATTTATAATTGCCCGTCAAAACATGCATGATCAGATTGACCCCAAACCGCAGAGCAATCTCGCGCTGCCGCTCTCCAGCCATGCCGCGCCCCACTGGCAAGAGAGGCTCTCCGGCCTCATCCACAGCCCATGCCGCCGCCCAATCATTGCCGCCAATCACGACCGGGGTGACCCCATCATTGAGGTTGCGAAAGGGCATGCCATCCACCTGCACGCTGGCGTTTTGCGGGGCCTCCACCCAAATTTCCCCGCCCGCATAGCGGCCCGGGAAATCTTGCAGCAGATAAAAGCTGCGCGTCAGCACATGATCCGGCGCTATCGGCGCCAAAGCTGGGAGGTTCAGCCCCGAGGCCAGTTGTTGCAACACGCGGCCTTCCTTGGTGGTTTGGCCAACCCGCGCGATATCACCGTCCCTCGTGTCAAATAAGATCATCCCACCGCCTTTGAGATATCGGTTCAGCTTGCGCAGTTCCTCAGGAGACAAAGCCTGTTGCCCCAAGGTGATCGGCCAATAGAGAAACGGAAAGAACGACAATTCATCCCGGGCCAAAGACAAGCCCATTGGCGCGGCCGGTTCAATGGACGTGCGTTGAAAAAGCGCCTGTGACAGCCCAAGCAAACCCGCGCGGGAAATCTCATCCTGCCGCGCGTCTTGGGTTTCAACATAAGCCAAAACCACCGCACGACTGGCGGCAATGTCCCGGTCCTGCACCGTTTGCGCCGATGCGGTCTCAGGGGAAATGCCGATCAGGAGGGCTCCTATAACAGCCGCCAAGGCGCCGCCACGCAGCCGCCCGGACATCCAAAGCGAGGCCACAACATCTGCCCAGAACAAACACAAAGCCAAAGCCAAAAACCAAGCGCCCAGGCGATGCGAACGCGCCTGATCTTGCCCCAACAGCCGCACCTCATCAGGCCAAACCGCAGGGGATAATTGGCTGTCTTCGGCGAGAATATTGCGCGCCCATCGGCGGTCTTTGCCTTGGTAGAGGCCGGCGGGGGTCTGTGGAGAAATCGCTGCCTGTGCCAATTCAGCGCCGGCAATTCCCGCGCGATCACCCGCCGGCAACAATTTTCCAGCGCCCTCTAATTGCTGAACCAATTGCCAGGTACTGCCGGCTAGGGACTCCGGCTCGAAATTCGCAGCACTTCCGATGACGGATAGGCGCTCCAACATAGCCACAAACAGCCCCGAAATCGGCAAGTTTGACCATTCTGTATTGGCCGTCACATGAAATAAAACGACCTGCCCCTGGCCAAGCTGTCTTCGGGTCACCAATGGGGTGCCGTCGCTCAGGCGCGCAATCACATGGGGCGCCAAATCCGGCCCAGGCTCGGCCAAAACCTGCGCGGTTACCGTGACCTCATCGGGGGTCGGCAAACCATAAAACGGCGTGTCAATCTCAAAGCTCTGTAGGGTTTTCGGCGCTCCCCAAGACATGGCCCCGCCGACCGTACGCCCACCCGCCCGCAGTTTCACCGGCAAAAGCGGATCACGCGCCTGTGCGTCAAATTGCGCGGCGGCCAAACGCGGCCCCGCAAAGCGCACCAAGGTACCGCCCTCAGCCACCCAATCGGCGAGAGCCTCTTTTGAAGCAATCTTGGCGACATCCGCTAAAATAATCGCATCGGGATTGGCCAAAATCACATCCTCCAATGTCCCATCAATCAAATCTGCAACAGGAGACAGGGCCTGGGTCAAATAGTGATCTTGCGCAAAAAGGATCAAGCCTTCGCGGTCCGATGTCTGCCCGGTGAGAATAGCAATTTCAGGGCGTTGGATGCGATCATCGGTCAAACGGACGGCCGCTGCAGATTTATGCCCGGAAACCACAAGCCGAGAAATTCGGTTGCGCATCTCCAACGGCAAATCCACGGCCGCGGTTGCGCGCAAATCTTGCGCAGCAAAGGTGATGTCAGCACTTTGCAATCGACGCTCCACGCCCGAGGGGTCCAAGCCAAAGATATCAACCACGACCACCTGCGCCTCGCCCTTGGTCATCCGCAGGGCTGCAATCTCAATCCCCTGTGCCCTGGCCTGCACCGGCAAGAGACCCAGGGGGCTGCTGCGGCTCATGGCGACCTCGACAGATCCGTGGCGCAGCAACTCGCGGACCAATCGGTCTCGGCCAGGCCAATCGAGCGGTGAGGCCAGCCAATGCGTGTCAAAATCCCCCAAAGGTTCAAACTGGCCTTGCCAGTTGCGCTGTGGCAACCAACCGTTCGGCTCAGCGGCCTTGATGGCGCGGGCCGCTTCCGAGGCTGCCGAGAATACCAGATCATCCTCTGGAGCTGTGAGCTGCAAAAACGCCACGGAACGCCCTTGGTTGCTCGACTGTTGCACAACTTCCAGTGCCGCGCGCTTCTGCGCCTCCCAATCGGAGGCATCCGCCCAGCTGCCCTCCAAAATTACAAGCAGCTTTGACAAGTTTTGCCCCTTTGGCACCGGGTTCACAATCGGGCCGGACAGGCCGACAATCAAACAGGCCATCACCAAGGCCCGCAACAGCAAAAGCCACCACGGGGTTTTGTCCGCCTGAACGTCCTCATCTCTCAGCCCCAAAAGCAGCGCCACGCCGGGAAAGACCCGTCGGATTGGAGCTGGCGGGACGGCGCGCAGCAGGATCCACAAAAGTGGCAAGGCCAAAAGCCCCAAGAGCAACCAAGGCGCAGTAAACCCAATCGCGGAAAAGAGCATCATCGGCGGTATTCCAAGGCGTGATAAAGTTCCAAGAGGGCGCGACTGGCCGGCTGGGCTGTATCATGCATGAAAAATTGCCACCCCAGGCTCTGCGCCAAATGGGCCAACTGCGCCTTGCGCTCTTCTAAAGCCTCAAAATAGGGCAGACGAAGATCATCGGCCTTCTGGCTTTCATGGCGCAAACTGCCAGCCATGCTTTCAAAAAGGGTGCGGCCTTGAAACGGAAAGTGAAGCTCCTGTGGATCCAATACGATCAGCAATACACCGCGCACCTGTTGCCCCGCGGCCCGTGTCACCGTGTCACGCAGCGCGGCCAAATCACCGAAAAAATCCGAGACCAACACCGCCAAACTGTTCGGGATCAAACCCTCGGTATTGGCTGTGCCAAAATCATGTGACGCAGGGCGCGCCACCGCCTGTGCCAAAGCAGAAATCTGCGCGCGGCCGGTTTGCGGCGGCAATAGCCCATCGCTGGTGCCGACGCGCTCACCGGCCTGATTGAGAAGAATGGCCAGAGCCAGAGCAATGATCGCGGCCCGATGCTGCTTACTCTCTCCCCGACTGGAAAATTGCATCGCCGCGGAATTATCGATCCAAAACTGCACCGCCTGCGCCGCCTGCCATTCGTTCTCGCGCACAAATTGCTCATCTGCACGCGCAGATCGTCGCCAGTCAATCGCGCGCATTGAATCGCCAGCCTGTGCCGGGCGGAACTGCCAAAAGACATCCCCCGGCCCAGCGCGCCGCCGGCCATGCCCGCCCAGTGAAAAACTCTGCGCAAGCTTTTGCGCCTCGGCCAAAAGCTGAGGCCAGTCCGAAGCCAGCTCAAAGGCCGCGTTTAAGGGCGGGTTTATCGTCAAGACTCCGCCTTCTTTTCTAAGATCATCTGCGTGACATCTCCAATCAGCTCAAGCTGGGTGATGCCGCGTGCCCGAGCGCCAAATCCCAATGCCATACGGTGGTTGAGCACCGCAGGCGCAAGATCCGCGACGTCCTGAGCGGAGGGCGCATAGGCCCCGCGTAGCAAGGCGCGCGCGCGCACCGCCAGCATCAAGGCCTGCGCCGCACGCGGTCCCGGGCCCCAGCGCATGTTCTCGCGAACCCGCTCCGGCGCTGTTGGGTCGTCCGGTCTGAATGCGCGCACCAGATCCAAAATCAGCTCCACAATCGCCTCGCCCACAGGCATGCGGCGGATCAAGTCCTGCGCCGCCAATAGCTGATCGGCGTCAAAGACCGCTGAGACCTCCGCCTCCTGTGCGCCGGTGGTCGCCAAAAGAATGTCTCGTTCCGTGGCCCGGTCCGGATAGGGCACTTGGATTTCGAGCAAAAACCGATCGAGTTGCGCCTCGGGCAAAGGGTAGGTGCCCTCTTGTTCAATCGGATTTTGCGTCGCCAGCACATGAAAGGGAACCCCAAGCGGCCGGTTTTGCCCCGCGACGGTCACGGATTTTTCCTGCATGGCCTGAAGCAGCGCTGATTGGGTCCGCGGACTGGCGCGGTTAATTTCATCAGCCATGAGCAATTGGCAAAACACCGGCCCCTGGACAAAGCGAAATTGCCGCGTGCCATCGGATGCGGTCTCCAAGACCTCGGACCCTAAGATATCGGCCGGCATCAAATCCGGGGTGAATTGTACCCGATTGCCATGCAATCCCATGACTGTCGACAGCGCCTCAACCAGCCGGGTTTTCCCAACGCCCGGCAGGCCGACCAAGACACCATGCCCGCCACATAACAAAGTGATGAGCACCAAATCCACCACCCGTTCCTGCCCAATGAACACCCCGCGGATCATCTGTCGGGCCTTCGCCAAACGGCGGCCTAGGTCTTCAATTTGTGGAGCCAGCGTTTCAGCCTCGGTCATAAGATTGCCTCGCAATAATTTCTATGTGGTATATATCTAGCCTATCTTAAGAAAAAGAGATGACAACTGATATGAGCGGACAAAATATCGTGACCCCATCGGCAGAAAACATCGCCGCCAGTGTCTCCGCCGCAACCCGTGGCAAAGGTTTGCCACCGGTGCACCTATGGAATCCGCCGTTCTGCGGCGATCTGGACATCCGTATTGCGCGGGATGGCACCTGGTTCTACCTGGGCACGCCCATTGGTCGACCGGCGCTTGTGAAGCTGTTTTCATCAATCTTGAAAAAGGAGGCGGGGAAATATTACCTCGTCACCCCGGTTGAAAAAGTCGGGATCCAAGTGGATGACGCCCCCTTCGTGGCGGTGGATGTGGAACATCGCGACGGCGATTTGCATTTCACCACGCAGGTCGGCGACACAATGATCGCCGGCCCCGACCACCCAATCCGTGTGGAACGCGACCCCGAAACCGGCGAGCCGTCCCCCTATGTTCTGGTGCGCAGCAATCTGGAGGCCCTTATTGATCGCAAAAGCTTCTACCGCTTGGTTGACCTGGGCCTGCATGAAATATGGAAGGGCGAAAGCTGGTTCGGCCTGCGCTCCCAATCCACATTCTTCCCGATGATCCCGTCGAAAGAGCTGACTATTTGACAATAAGACAATAATAATAGGAACACGGCTCTAGAATTGCATCAAGCGGCGGTACTCCCCCGGTTTGAGATCTCCCAAGTGCCACTCACCGATTTGCGCTCGGATGAGGCGTAGGCAGGGGTGTCCTATGGCTGCGGTCATGCGGCGTATTTGGCGATTTTTGCCTTCGCGAATGGTCACCTCGATCCAGCTGTCCGGCACCGACTTGCGCACCCGAATCGGCGGGTTGCGCGGCCAGAGGCCCTTCGGTTCCTCCATCAACCGCGCTTTGGCCGGTTGGGTGACACCGTCTTTCAACTGCACCCCACCGCGCAGGCTTTGCAAGGCGCTCTCTTGCGGGGCGCCTTCGACCTGGACCCAATAGGTTTTTGCCATTTTGTGTTTTGGATCAGCAATCCGGGACTGCAATTTGCCATCATCGGTTAAGAGCAACAGCCCCTCACTGTCCCGATCCAGCCGACCGGCCGGGTAGACATGCCGAATGGGGATATAGCGCGATAGGGTTTCGCGCCCATTGGCCTCAAGGCTTTGATCGGTAAATTGAGACAATACATTGAACGGCTTGTTGAACAGGATCAGCACGTTAACGCCTGCTGCAAATCAGCGCATAGATCCTGCACATCCTCAATGCCAATCGACAGGCGCAGAAGAGACTCAGGAATGCCGGTATGAGGCTCAATCGTGTGGCGATGTTCCACCAGGCTTTCTACCCCGCCCAAAGAGGTGGCTCGGTGAAACAAATTCAATCGACCAGCCACGCGCAGGGCCTCCACAGCCCCGCCCTTCACGCAAAAGGACAAGAGCGAGCCAAACCCACCTGCCATTTGGCGCTTGGCCACCCTATGCCCTTCGAAATCAGGCAGGCCGGGATAAAATACATGCGCCACCGCCTCGTGACTTTGCAAAAACTCTGCCACAGCCTGCGCATTTTGCGACATGCGCTCGACTCGCAAAGGCAGGGTGCGAATTGAGCGAATGAGCAGCCAAGCCTCAAAACTGCCGATCACCGCGCCAGCGTCATGGCGATCTATGGCGATCGCTTGCCAATGCGGATCACCAGGCGCATTGGTCGCCAAGACTCCGGCCAAGACATCCGAATGGCCATTGATCCCTTTGGTCGCCGAATGCATGACAATATCCGCCCCAAAATCCAAGGCGCGAGTCAAAATTGGGGTGGCGGCCGTGGCATCAACCACCAACCGCCCGCCTGCGGCATGGGTGGCCTCTGCCACAAGCGCGATATCCGTTGTCCGCAGCCACGGGTTTGAAGGTGTCTCAATAAAGACCAAATCCGGCTGGTGATGGGCGCAGAGGCTTTGCGCCTGCCCGATATCGCTCAAATCCGCCTCGATCAGGGTCACGGACCGGCGGGCACAAAACTCCCGCACCCACTTCGTTGTGCCCCAATATATCTGTGACTGCACCAAGACCGTCGCCCCGCCCGGCAAAGCGCGAAACACCGCTGCGATCGCGGCCATGCCATTGGGAAACAAGAGCGCGGCCTCTGCATTGTCCAGTTGTGCCAAAAGAGCTTCGGCAATGCGGCCCACGTCATTGTCATCGCGGGCATAAATATTGCCCGTGGGATGCGGCTGATAGCTGCGGTCCCGTGCGAAGGTGGTACTGGGCTGGATGGGCGGCACGACCCCGCCGCTGGCCGCGTCAATATATCCGCCCGCCTGCGCTGCAATGGTCGCCGCTGATAGGCCGCGTTTCACCATGGATCCCCCCTCTTTGCCTCAGACTCTAATGCGCGATGGCCCAGTTCGGCCCAAATCCGGCGTCCACAATCAAAGGCACATCCAACTTGACCACTGGCAAGCTGGCCCGTTCCATCACCTGTTTGGCGACTTGAATGAGCGCCTCGACAGCACAATCCTCAACTTCAAACAGCAATTCATCATGCACTTGCAACAACATTTTGGCTGGCAAATGCGCAATCGCATCGGGCATGCGGACCATTGCGCGGCGGATCACATCGGCCGCAGTGCCTTGGATCGGCGCATTGATCGCGGCGCGTTTGGCAAAGCCCGCATGCGGACCTTTCGCACCTATTTCAGGCGTGTGAATGCGGCGGCCAAAGAGCGTTTGCACATAGCCATGTTCTTTTGCGAAGGCCACGGTATCATCCATATAGGTGCGAATGCCCGGGAAGCGTTCAAAATATGTGTCGATGAACGCCTGGGCCTCCGCACGCGGAATGCGCAGATTGCGCGCAAGGCCAAAGCCAGAGATGCCATAAATCACCCCAAAGTTAATGGCTTTTGCCTTACGGCGCACCTCAGGGGTCATCTGGTCAAGCGGCACATCAAACATCTGACTTGCGGTCAGCGCATGAATATCAATGCCATCGGCAAAGGCCTGTTTCAGACTTGGAATATCGGCAATATGAGCGAGAATGCGCAGCTCAATTTGTGAATAATCCAAGGCGACCAGGGTCTTGCCCGCCTCGGCCACAAAGGCCTCCCGAATCTTGCGACCTTCTTCGGTGCGAATCGGGATATTTTGCAAGTTGGGATCGGTTGAGGCCAAACGCCCCGTGCTCGCGCCGGCGATGGAATAGGAGGTGTGCACGCGGCCGGTTTCGGGATGAATATGGTCTTGCAGCGCGTCGGTGTAAGTGGATTTCAATTTGCTCAATTGACGCCAGTCTAAAACCCGACCGGGCAATTCATGCTCCGTCGCCAGATCTTCCAATACATCAACGCCAGTGGCATAGGCGCCAGTTTTGCCCTTCTTGCCACCGGGAAGCGCCATTTCATCAAAGAGAACTTCGCCAAGCTGTTTCGGAGATCCCACATTAAAGCTGCGTCCGGCCATCTCGTGAATTTCAGCCTCCAGCCCCGCCATCTTTTGCGCGAAACCATTCGACATGCGGCTCAAGACATCTCTGTCCACTTTGATGCCCTGCATCTCCATATCCGCCAGTACCGGAACGAGAGGCCGTTCCAGACTTTCATAGACCGCCGTCACCCGATTAAGATGCAAGCGCGGTTTGAGATACTGCCAAAGGCGCAGGGTGATATCGGCGTCTTCTGCCGCATAGCGGCTGGCCTCATCAATGGGAACGCGGTCAAAGGTGATTGCGGATTTCCCACTGCCCAGCAGTGTTTTGATCGAGATGGGCGCATGATCGAGATAACGCTCACTCAAAAGGTCCATCCCATGATTGTGCAAGCCGCCATGTTGCACATAGCTCATCAACATTGTGTCATCGATCGGCGCCACTTGGATACCGACCCGCGCCAAAATCTTGGTGTCATATTTCATGTTCTGACCAATTTTCAGAATGGTAGAATCTTCCAGCATCGGTTTGAGCATGGCCAGAGCGGTCTTTTGGTCCATCTGGCCCTCGGCCAAAGCATCGGTGCCGAAGAGATCATCAGATTGCCCCGCGCGATGCGCGAGCGGCAAATAAGCCGCCTCGCCGGCTTGGACACAGAATGAGACACCCACCAAGTCGGCGCGCATTTCATTCAAACCGGTTGTTTCCGTATCCACGGCCACATAGCCGCGGGCATAAATCCGATCAATCCAAGTTTGCAAAGCCGCCGCATCTCGGATGGTCTCATATTTGCTGGTGTCAAAAGCCGCCGCCGCGGGGGCCTCAATCACGGCCTGCTGCACTTCGGGCTCGACAATAACCGGGGCCGTCACGCCCAGCTTTTCCGCCAGCCTTTTGCTCAAGGTGCGAAATTCCATTTGTGCCACAAAATCCAGAAGCTCTTGAGGATCAGGATCCCGCACCTCCAAATCGTCAATAGAAAAATCCAGCTCCATATTGCACTGCAGCTGAACCAATTGTTTGGACAGTTCGATCTGCGCCCGATTGTCCATCAGGCTTTCGCGGCGCTTGGGCTGTTTGATCTCTCCTGCGCGATCCAAGAGCTCTTCCAAAGAGCCAAATTCATTGATCAGTAATGCTGCGGTTTTAATGCCAATGCCGGGCGCACCAGGCACATTGTCAACGCTGTCCCCGGCCAGAGCCTGAACGTCAACCACGCGCTCCGGGGCGACACCGAATTTCTCAACAACGCCGTCTCGGTCAATCACTTTGTTTTTCATGGCATCCAGCATCACAACACCGTCGCCGACCAGCTGCATCAAGTCCTTGTCCGAGCTGATTATGGTACAAGCGCCCCCGGCGTCGCGCGCGCGACATGCCAATGTTGCGATGATGTCATCCGCCTCAAACCCTTCGACCTCTTTACAGGCCACATTGAAAGCCCGGGTTGCGGCGCGGGTGAGTGGAAATTGTGGGATCAAATCTTCCGGCGTGGCGGATCGGTTCGCCTTATAAAGATCATACATATCATTGCGAAATGTCTTGCCAGAGTGATCAAAGATCACCGCAACATGGGTGGGGGCATCGGGCCCCGTATTGTTTTCCACATAGCGTTGCAACATGTTGCAAAACCCAGCCACAGCGCCCACCGGCAGACCATCTGACTTACGCGTCAACGGCGGCAAAGCGTGATAGGCGCGAAAGATGAAGGCTGACCCGTCGATCAGATGCAAATGATGTCCTTTACCGAATGCCATGATGACGCTATCCTTGGATCATTAATTGAAATTGTTTGTGGCATGAAAAAATTATACCTGCCAGTGCTACTGGCCCTAAGTTACACATTTGCAGCGGCAGCGACGCCAGTTCCTGACGAAAACTGCGTCGATATCCCCGGCAGTCGTGACAGTTGCTCCCCGCTGCTGGCTTGTTTTGGCAATAGCGGCGAGTATTTTGCCGGCCGGGCTTTGGGCCGGGATGAGGGAACTTTGGCCGGGGTGACCAATTTTGGAGCGATCTGCACAGGCACCTGGGTCTCTCGCAATTTTATTGGAACGGGTGAGGCAAATTTTGAATGCGACAATGGCCATTGGGGCAAGGTCATCTTCCACTATCGTGACGGTGTGAGCGGAACAGTCAAAGGATTTGGATTCACCAATCATGGGGTGAGTATAAGAGCCTGGTCGGGCCATTACATCCAAGATTTTCTTGATGCAACCAGCGGCCAAGTGGACAATAAGCTGATGTGCGGTGAGGTCGAAATTCCGCTCAGCTAGGACCGTTTAAACCTGTCCCTCAAAATCCTTATGCACCATTTTCGCGTCACAATAGGGGCATTCGACCCAGCCATGCTCATTGGGGATCTGCAACCAAACGCGCGGGTGCCCCAAAGCGCCTTCACCACCATCACAGGCCACGCGATAAGCCTCTACAATTTTTGTCTCAGGTGCTTGAGTTGTCATTTTTTTGCCTTCTGGTTGCTGTTGGGCCTTGCTGCGCATATGTCGCCAGCTAAGATACCAAAACACGCGCAACCCACAAGCACTTTGAAAGGCCGACTATGTCACAAAATGCGATTGAGCTGCGTGGTTTGAAGAAAACCTATGCCGCGACCAAGAAAACTGAGGCAAAAACGGCTCTGTCCGGCATTGATCTGGATATTCCGAGGGGCGCCATCTTCGGGCTCTTGGGGCCCAATGGCGCGGGAAAATCGACCTTGATTAATATTCTCGCGGGATTGGTGAAAAAATCCGCAGGTTCCGTCAATATCTGGGGCTTTGATCAGGATGAAAATCCGCGACAATCGCGCGCTGCAATTGGGGTGATGCCCCAGGAATTGAATCTCGACCCGTTCTTCACACCCCAAGCTTCGCTTGATATGCAGGCCGGCTTATATGGCGTACCCAAGGCGCTGCGCAAAACCGATGAAATCCTTCGGCTGATCGGGTTGGAGGACAAGGCCAATGCCTATGCGCGCAGTCTTTCCGGCGGTATGCGGCGGCGGTTGCTATTGGGCAAAGCGCTCGTCCATAGCCCGCAAATCTTGGTGCTTGATGAGCCCACTGCGGGGGTCGATATCGGTCTGCGCCAAATGCTTTGGGACAATGTGCGACAGCTCAATGCCGATGGTATGACGGTGATTTTGACCACCCATTACCTCGAAGAGGCCCAAGAGATGTGCGATCAAATTGCCATTATTCACGAGGGCGCGCTGCGGGCATTGGACACCACGGCCAATCTTCTGTCCAAACTTGACACAAAAACCTTGGTTGTTGAGACCGAATCTGCCGCAGAGATTGGCCTGCCGGCTGGGGTAACGCAAAGCCAGCGGCCCGATGGCACCCTGGCCTTCACCTATAGCCGCCGCACCATTTCCCCGGGTGAAATTTTAGACGCGCTGCGCCTTGCAGGTGTCAAGATTTTGGATATCCAAACCGAACAGCCCGATCTCCAAGATGTCTTTTTGGAAATAACCAAATAGGCAGGCAGCCCCTAGGCTTCGCGCAACATCCGCCCAAGCGGCCGACCGGCAACGAGATGCACATGCAAATGTGGCACCTCCTGCACCCCATGGCGGCCTGAATTGGCCAAGAGACGATAGCCATCGCCCCCCGTGCCAGGATCAACCTTCAAGGCCGTTGCAACCTGACCAACAGCACGGATGAAATCAACAATCTCCTCCGCACTGGCAGAATTGGCAAAATGATCAAAACAGACGTAAGCGCCTTTGGGAATCACCAAAACATGTTCGGGCGCTTGGGCCTGAATATCGCGAAATGCAAGGCTGTGTTCGGTCTCTAAAACGGTCGTGCTCGGAATTTCTCCGCGTAGGATTTTAGCGAAGATATTTTGATCATCATACTCATATGCCATCGACAGGCTCCTAATCCGAAAACAAATGGTCCAATGCCAGTATGGCACAAGCCTTTTCGATAGAGATACCTAAAAATTCTGCCAATGGCACCGCATTTTGCTCAATCGACGCCTCTTGGTATATTTGATAGCTTTGTGGGAATTGCGCATCGATCAATTGGTGGTGCTCATGCCGCACATCTTGGTGCAGCGTCGGCAAGAGGCGCTGCGTGACTTCCGCGGAGGAATCCTCGACGATAAGTCCGATACGCTGCGCGTGACCAAACAAATAGCTCTGGTCGAACTGGCACATCATCAACAAAGTTTTGACCTTTGCCTTGTCTTGATAAAAATCTTGGATCAAGTCCTTACTCGAGCTGTCGACACAGATCACCAAACGATCGGTCTGCTTTTGATCGAACACCATGTGTAAAAATGACCTGACATGCCTGCGGCGCTTTTCCAAACGGCTTTCAATTCCGCCCAAATTTGGACAGCCCGCACTATGCTCCTGGAAAATGTAGTGGGCGGCAGCAATGCCTGTCTCCTGGCCAATGCGCGCAACCAGACGCTGTGCGACATGCCATTTTTTGCAAATGACCACGAGCAGTTCCCGGCCGCGACCGATACTAGAGTGCTCATCCCAAATCCGTCGTCCGAACCGCAGTCCCGCGCGGCCCTTGCCCGTCAAAAATGCAAACAATTTCGGGCCTTCTTTGGAAATGTGAAACCTACGGCCCGTTTCCGCATAAAGGCGTCCCAAACGCTCTTTGAGGTCAAGCGCCTCGGGGCTTATTTTACGAGCAAACAGGTAATCCTGGTTTAACAATAGCTCATAGTGATCATTATAAAATGTAGCCGGCATTCCGTAATCGGTGAACATCAAAAATGTGAGTGGGCGGGTTTGAATTTCATTGCTTGGCACCAAATGCCGGACCAGAGTTTGAAAAAAGGTCTCATCCGGGATCCAAGTGGTTGAGAAGAACCGCACCACATCTCGACGCTTTTTGACAAAAGCCAATATTTTTTCAATGGTCTGCCGGCGCAAGCACCACCATTGCGAACCGATCATCACTTGCAGGTCTGCAGGTATTGCCCGGGTCCATCCAAAATATTGTTGCAGCTTGAAACTGTTGTAAAACCAAAATGCTTGCCGGCGTTCGTTGAAAAAATGGCGATAAATTAACCGCTCCTTTTTCATGCCAGTTTTGATCCAGTCGCTCTCAAAAAAATCAAAACTTTCAATGTAATCATAATCGTTTTGATCCAAAAAATGATGGGCATATTCTGCGGTTTTGATCGTTTGGCAATCACCTGATATCAGGTAAAAATGCGTGGCATCTGCAAAGGTCTCAACCGCAGATTGCAGCGCATTTAAACTGGCCTGCACCAAAGACCAGGCTCCCCAACCGCATTTGAGCCGCTTCCTGGCAAAACAAATATTGGGATTGTCCGCGAGAGCCTCACGAATAGCCCGGAAGTCAGCACGCCGGCCACCGGCGTCAAAATGGATGGACACATAATCACCGGCCGCCGCAAGGCGCCGTGCTTGCTCAATTATGGAGCGGCTGTCCTTGTGACATAATAAAATAAATGCTATTTTCGCCATGAAGTTATTGATATCACTGTTGCTGAATAAATAGTTCGGTCATAATATTTTTATTTTACCAAAGTTTGTGTCTCATTAAAACAGCATCGATTGGTTTGAAAGAAAGTATTTATATGGGTTTTCCTGGAACTTGGATGACTGAATCCGAAAGCGTTGTTTATCGTGTCGTGCCGAAATGCGCTTGTTCGACCATTGGGCAGATCATGTATTACTCGGACCACGGGGAATTTTTTGACGGCGACATTCACGACTCTAAGGCCGGGCTGCATAAATGGTCGCAAGAAAACTCTCAACCAAAAATCTCGCAGAATGTGTTGGAGCATCGCAGCTATGCATTCACCTGTGTTCGCAACCCCTACACGCGGATTTTAAGCTCATTTTTTGACAAAATTTGCGGCATTCAGCGCAACGGAAGCTACTATCGAGGCAATCTTGTCCCGCTTTTGATCCAAAAATATGGAATCGAAGTCGGCCGGCCCGAGGATGATTTTCAATTTGATCAAATCAAGAGTTTTCGGCGCTTTCTACTCTTCGCCAGAGACACCATAAAATGGCGCAAACCGATGGATCCTGATATTCATTGGTCTGCGACTTCGGGCCATGTCTCAACTTTTGTGGCCAATGGTGGCACCTATGATCACATTTTTTGGACCGAAAATTTCAACGAGGGAATGCAAACAGTCTTGGATGCGATTGAAACGCCCAATAAGATCGACTTAAAGACCATTCCGAAATTCAATGAAAGCGAAGGGCACGGCCCCAAACGCGCACATCCGGTGAAAGATTATTTCGACGATCTGTCGATGCATTTGGTTTATGAGATGTTCAAGCGTGATTTTGATCTGTTCAAATATAGTTTTGAAGATCCCGCCAATAAAATGCCCATTGGCGAGATTGATCTTGATGAAATTCACGCAAAATTAAGCGGACGCTAAACGCTGGTCTAAACAATGCCCTGTTTTTTGAGCATCTGGGCGATCGAAGAGGCTGGCCGCGGACCAATGTGACCGATGACCTCTCCTGCGGCAATACCACCGATCTTGCCGCAGGTCTCAAGATCAAACCCTTGCACCACGCCATATAGGAAGCCAGCGGCAAATTGATCGCCGGCACCTGTTGCATCCACCGGGACAACCGGCACAACCGGCACATCCCAACGCGCATCCGCCTGGCATATCGACACGCCACGCGCGGAGCGTGTGCACACCACCAAATCACAATCCGCAGCTCCCATTTTAAGCGCCTCTGACAGGTCATCCGTTTGATACAGCGACTTCAGCTCCTCTTCATTGCATAAGAAAAAATCCAGCGGGCCTGATACCAACGCGCGAAAGTCATCGCGGTGACGATCCACACAAAATGGATCCGACAATGAAATTCCAGCCCTTGCGCCAGATTGCTGCGCCAGAGATGCGGCCTTGCGAAACGCCTCTTTTCCAGGCGCCTTATCAAAGAGATACCCCTCAAGGAACAAGATTTCACAATCTCTAATCACCTCATCGGACACATCTTCCGGTCCCAAATCTGATGAAATTCCGAGATAGGTATTCATCGAACGCTCACCATCGGGTGACACGAAAATCATGGATCGTGACGTTGGAAGCCCCGCATTGGGCACCGGCGGATTGGGAAAATCTGTGCCTTGGGTTTGCATTGCCAAGGCGTAGGAATGGCCCAGATCATCATCGGCAACTCGGCCGATGAAAGCCGTACGCAAACCCAAAGATCCCAGCCCCGCGATCGTATTGGCCACAGATCCACCGGGGGTTTCTGTTCGGCTGCCCATGGCTGAAAAGAGCGCTTCAGCGCGCGGCTGGTCGACCAACTGCATGATGCCCTTTTCTACCCCATTTTCGATCAAAAATTCATCGCTGCTGGTTGCAATAACATCCGAAACGGCATTGCCGATGCCAACCACCTGATAGGCTTTGCTCACTGAATTTTCTCCTCAAATTGGCATAAATCACTGATAATGCAGGCGCGGCACTTGGGTTTTCGCGCGATACAAATATATCTCCCATGCAATATCAGCCAATGATGTGCGTGCAACTGAAAATCCGCAGGCACATTATCTTCAATCGCGCGTTCAACCTGATCCACCGTTTTGCCCGGCGCAATGCCCGCGCGGTTTCCCACCCGGAAGATATGCGTGTCCACCGCCTGGGCTGGCTGTTTCCACCACATATTCAACACGACATTTGCAGTTTTGCGTCCAACTCCCGGCAGGCTTTGCAGGGCCGCGCGCGAATTGGGCACCTCGCCGCCGAAATCTTCCACCAATATCTGCGCCATCTTCATCACATTGCGCGCTTTGGTTTTGTAAAGGCCAATTGTCTTGATATGGGCGATCAGCCCCTCTTCGCCGAGATCCAGCATTTTTTGCGGCGTGTCTGCGATCTTGAACAGGGTCTCTGTGGCTTTGTTAACGCCTTTATCCGTCGCCTGCGCCGAAAGCGCCACGGCGACCACGAGCGTATAGGCATTCACATGATTGAGCTCGCCCTTTGGTTCAGGCTCGCTGTTTTCAAACCGCGAAAAGATTTCCCGCATAATCGGGTAAGGAAGTTGTTTTGCCATGATAAGTTTATAAGAAAATTTCGCACGAAACTAAACCACAATTCTTGGCCTTTGGTGCTTATAGTCGGCCCACCATGAGCGAAGCCTTGCCGCCACACAAATAGGTGAATTGCGCAAAGATGGGAATCCCCGCATAACAAGGCGCTGCAAGAAATTGGCCTCATTAAGGGAGCTCATCATGAAACTATTATCTTCTGCACTCGCCGGATCCGCATTGTTGATTCTTTCGGGCTGCGTCACGCCAGAGAGCGCGGCCAATAGTAAGCCGGGCGACAACACCACCGCAGGAACGATTATGGGCGGGATGATCGGCGCCATTGCGGGCATGGAAATGTCGAGCAAAGATGATCGCAAAAAGGGAGCACTTATTGGCGCCATTGTTGGAGCGACGGCCGGTAATGCAATCGGTCAAACTCTGGATCAACAGGCCGCAGATTTGCGCCGCGATCTGAACAACGATCAAGTGGACGTCACCAACACAGGGTCCGAGCTGATCGTCACCATGCCACAGGACATTCTCTTCGCTCTGGACAGCGCCGCAGTGCGCAGCGATTTGCGCCGCGACCTGGGCGTTGTGGCCGGCAATTTACAGGCCTATCCAAACTCCACCATTTTGATTGAAGGCCATACGGACAACACCGGAAGCGCCGACTATAATCAAGCCCTGTCGCAACGTCGCGCAAATGCCGTGGCAGACGTCTTGATGAACAATGGGGTGCCTGCGGCGCGCTTGCGCACGATTGGACGCGGTGAGGATGAGCCGGTGGCCAGCAATCTTTCAGCCACTGGCCGTGCTCAGAACCGCCGGGTCGAAATTGTGATCCGACCAAACCTATAATGACATGACGCAGCGCCGCTTTTACCTATAACGGTTGCGTTCTCATAGACTGGTCATATAATTTGACCAATCTATGGGGGGATTCATGCCGTTTCAAAGAATTGATGCCGAAAAATTGTCAAAATCCGTTGTTCGGCAGGTCGAACAGCTGATTTTGCGGGGCATTTTGCGCCCAGGAGAGCGCCTGCCCTCAGAGCGGGAACTTGCGGAAAAGCTGGCCGTATCGCGCCCCTCGCTTCGAGAGGCCCTGAGTGAATTGCAGCAGGCCGGGCTTCTCACAACGCGCGCAGGAGCCGGAATCTTTGTGGCAGAGGTTTTGGGCTCTGCCTTCTCCCCCGCCCTCATGCGGTTGTTTTCAACCCACGATGAAGCGGTTTACGACTATCTGGAGTTTCGCAAGGATTTGGAGGGCTTGGCCGCTGAACGCGCTGCCCGCATCGGGTCTGATACGGACCTCAAGGTCATAAACACCATTTACAAGAAAATGGAGGCGGCGCAGTCCAAGCGCTCAACAGAGGAAGAGGCGCGATTGGATGCGCTGTTTCACATGTCGATCTGCGAAGCGGGCCATAATGTGGTGATGCTGCATATGATGCGCTCGATGTATGAGCTCCTACAGACCGGGGTGTTTTACAACCGCAAGGCAACGTTTCGGCAAAAAACTGGGCGGTCACAACTGCTCGAACAACATGGCGCAATCAATGATGCGATCCAAGCGCGAAACCCAGAAGCGGCCAGAGATGCGGTGCATCTCCATTTGGATTTCGTAGGCGGCGTTTTGAAAGAACAAGAGCGCGCCAGCAAAAATGAAGAGGTCGCCAAACTGCGCTTTTCTCATGCGTTAGATCGCCCCTAAGAGCCTCTCTTCCAAAGAGGCACCCAACACAGATGCGGCGCGGCATAAAAAAAGCCCAAGGCTCTCACCTCGGGCTTTCTTTTAAACTTCACATCACCGATTAGTGCAGTTTTGCGCCAACCTGATCAATGGCATCGTCAATCAAACCGTTGCCATCAGCCGCGGTCATTTGATTTGCGATGATGTCGCGGGCGGCAGCCACGGCCACAATAATCGCTTCATCACGCACATCTTTGATCGCTGACGCTTCTGCCGATGCAATTTGCTCCTCCGCAGCGACCATGCGCCGCGCAACGGAGTTTTTGATGTCAGCCTTGGCTTGCTCAGCCGCCGCAGCGGCCTCGACACGCGCGGCCTCCACAATCCGATCGGCTTGCGCTTGGACTTCTGCTTGCTTTTTCTCGTAAGAGGCCAGCAGAGCCTTCGCCTCTTCACGCAATGAACGGGCCTCTTCCAACTCTGATCGAATACCATCCGCGCGGGCGTCCAACATCTTGCCGAGCATTTTCGGCACACCAAGATACAGAACCAAAGCCACGAAGCCGATAAAGGCCACCATGACCACGAAATTGGTATTGTAGAGCGAGAAGAAGGGTCCACTGGCGGCAAGCGCCGGTGAGGCCACAACTGTCAGCATTAGGGCTGAGAGATATTTCATGTCTTAGCCTTTCATCCGTGCAGTCACAGCGGCTGTTACGGTTTTGGCATCTGCCGTACCGCCCATCGCTGCAACGATTTCTTTTGCAGTTGCTTTGGCGACAGTCTTCACATTGGCTTTCGCCGAGCTGCGAATTTCAGCCAGCGCCGCTGCCGCTTCTTCTGTGCGTGCAGAGATCTGAGCATCGGCCTTGGCCAATTCTTCATCGAGCTGACCCTGAATCTCAGCGCGCATTGCCACGTTGATATTCTGAGCCTCTGCGCGCGCATCGGCCAGAGCTTTTTCATAGGCCTGTTCAGCCGCAAGCGCCCGGCTCTTGAGGTCTTCCGCTTCAGCCAGATCATTCGTGATCGTACCAGCGCGATCCGTCAAAGCACCACCGATACGCGGCAGGGCAATGCGCGACAAGACGAAGTAGATCACAACAAGCGTTATGACCAACCAAAAGATTTGGTTCGAGAAGGTCGAAAAATCGAGCTGTGGCATGCCTGCTTTTGCAGCACCGGCCGCGGCTTGACCCACATCTGTTGTCTGTGTTGCCATATCAATTCCTCCAATACCTGAGGGCGAACCAGGGCCTCACAGAGGCCCCAGAACCTTAAGGAACGGATGGATTATACTGCGAACATCAGCAGCAGAGCGACGAGGAATGAGAAGATCCCCAAAGCTTCTGCGAACGCAATACCGATGAACATCGTTGCAGTTTGGCCGCCAGCAGCGGAAGGGTTACGCAGTGCGCCGGACAGGAAGTTGCCCACAACATTGCCCACACCCAGAGCCGCGCCGCCCATGCCAATACAAGCCAAGCCAGCACCGATGTAAGCACCCATTTGTACGATATCGCCAGTCATTTCATAGTCTCCTTGATTACATTATAGATAGATAAGAGTTCAGACCTTAGTGGTGCGGATGCAGCGCATCTCGCAGATACACGCAGGTTAGAATTGCGAAAACATAGGCCTGAATGAAGGCAACCAGCACTTCCAAGGCGTATATTGCGGTGATCGCGAGGATCGACAGCGGTGTCACCACCAGGCCGATACCCGTCGAAATTAGAACCAAAGGCGCAAAGGCCGCGAACACTTTGATCACAGCGTGGCCCGCCATCATATTGCCCGCCAAACGAATGGAGTGGCTGACAGGGCGCACAAAGTAAGAGATAACTTCAATCAGCGCCAAGATTGGGCGCAGGATGAGCGGCGCAGATGAGATCCAGAACAGGCTCAGAAATCCAAACCCATTTTTCACAAATCCCAGCACCGTCACGGCAAGAAAAACCGCCAGAGCCAGAACCGCTGTCACTGCAATATGGCTTGTGGTGGTAAAGGCCAGTGGCAAAAGCCCCAGGAAGTTGGCCATCAAGATGAACATAAACACGGTCATGATGTAGGGAAAATACACCACACCGTCTTTGCCGGTCACATCTTCTACCATTTTATAGACCAAACCATAGGCCAATTCAGCAACCGATTGGCTGCGTGTCGGCACCAAGGCCCGGCCACGCGCGCCGAATACCAAAAGCGCAACAATGGACAGGACCGTAAGACCCATCCAGAGGGTCACATTGGTGATTGTAAACCATTCCACTGTGCCGTCACCAAACAATGGTGTGACTTGGAATTGATCCATCGGATGAAATACGAGGCCGGCTTCTGCTTCGCCATGTGTTTCTGTTGCCAAGGTCTTAACCCTCTTTTTCGTCTGCGGCTCGCGCCATGTGCATGTTTTGAACTTCCTGGGCCGTGCGCATCATCGTGCGCACACCGGCCACAAAGCCCAAACCTATAAACAAGATCAGGAAAATTGGCAGTGTGCCAAACAGCCAATCAAAGCCGTACCCAATCCCAAATCCAATGGCGAGACCCGCCACCAATTCTATCACCATACGCCAAGCCATATTGGCCATGGTATAATGCTCCTCTTTGGCAGGTTTTGGTGCCGTCGCAGCCTTCATCCTCGCAATGCGATTTTCGAGCTCGATGAGCTTCTGCGGATCTGGCGTCGGCACCTAAAACTCCTGTTCAAGAGTGTTGACGGGGAGATAGTCGGCTCTGCGCGCAGAGTCAATTCCAGTTTGCACAAGGGATTTCTGTGTAAAATTCTGTTTTTATTATGTTTTGATTTATTGTGCTTAGAGCGGCATTCATGAGATCGGGCCAAATCTCGCAAATCTTGTCAAAAGGGATATTCAACCAATCGGTTGACGATCGCAGCGCTTTGCGTATCAGTCAGGTCATGGCCTGCTCTCTTGATCTCATCTTCTCAGCTCTCTCAGATCCTACAAGGCGACAAATCCTCACCTTGCTGCTGGAGGATGACATGGCTGTCACCGATGTGGCGGAACCTTTTGAAATGTCTTTGGCGGCAATTTCCAAGCATTTGGCCGTGCTTACCAATGCCGGATTGATCCAACAAGAGCGCCGCGGCCGGGTGAAATGGTGCAAACTTGATCCCGACGCCATGCAGACCGCCTGGACCTGGATGCAAGGGTTTGGTCACTTTGAGTCAATCGATCTCGATGGGCTGGAAGCCTATATCGCAACGACGCTTGAGAATTCGTAATCACCACCGCATCCATTCGCACCCCAAACCGCAGGTAACCAACCAACCCCAGAACAATTGTTGCCGTTAGAAAAAATAGCGGCGCGATCAACCGCCGGGTGCATCGTCGAAATCCCGGCAGGCGGCCCTCAGATGTCGGACCAATTCACTTCGGATTTTATCACGGGCGTCTGACTTGAAATCATTCGGCGGTTACGCGCAATAATTCATTTCTGATCCAGAATTTTATCCACTGCCTGGGGAGGATAATTGCTCAACGATGTCTCTGCCCAGCGCCTAAGCAACATAATCTTCTCCTATCTCTATAAATGTTGAAAGAATGTTCGTATAATAGAAACAATATTGGAATAATTCTTCTCCAAGGGGCCATATTGCAAGATATTTTGCAAAAAAATTGCTTGAAAGCCGTGCTATCTGCTCCTCAACCATAGCCAAAGGGGAATAAAATGAAAATTGGATGCGTAAAAGAAATTAAGGCACAAGAGTTTCGTGTCGGGCTCACACCCTCAGCAACAAAAGAAGCTATTTTGCACGGTCACACCGTCTACATAGAGAAATCTGCGGGTATTGGCTCCGGCTTCGAAGATGATGAATATCTGAACGTCGGCGCGCGCATCATCGACACCGCCGACGAAATTTTCCAAACCTGCGATATGATCGTCAAGGTTAAGGAACCGCAGGCTCAAGAAAGAAAAATGCTGCGTTCAGGGCAGATACTTTTCACCTATCTTCACCTGGCTCCTGATATGCCACAAACAAAAGATCTGCTTGAGAGTGGTTGCACGGCCATCGCATATGAAACCGTGACCGATCGCAGAGGCGGGCTGCCGCTTTTGGCCCCAATGTCTGAAGTTGCTGGCAAACTTGCACCGCAAGTGGGCAGTTGGACTTTGCAAAAAGCAAATGGCGGCCGTGGCGTGTTGATGGGCGGGGTTCCAGGCGTATCCCCTGCAAAAGTGATCGTGATTGGTGGCGGAGTGGTCGGCACCCATGCCGCTAAAGTTTCGGCTGGAATGGGCGCAGATGTTACAGTTTTGGACCGGTCATTGGAAAGAATGCGATATCTCGATGACGTCTTCTCCGCGAGCTTCAAATGCGAATTTTCAAGTTCCGCAAATATTGCAAGACTCATTCAAGAAGCCGATATGGTCATTGGTGCTGTATTGATACCGGGCGCTTCGGCACCCAAGCTGATTTCAAAATGCCAACTGTCGTCAATGAAACCAGGTTCAGTTCTGGTGGATGTTGCGATTGACCAAGGCGGATGTTTTGAAACTTCAAGAGCAACCACACATGCCGATCCAATATATGAGGTCGACGGTGTTGTTCACTATTGTGTGGCGAACATGCCTGGCGCTGTGGCGCGCACCTCAACAGAGGCCTTGGGCAACAGCACTCTCCCATATATGTTGGAGCTTGCAAATAAGGGCTGGAAGCGCGCTTGCAGCGAAAACCCGCATCTGGCAAACGGTCTCAATGTGCATGATGGACAAGTGACTTATCAGGCCGTTGCTGATGCGCTTGGATTGCCCTGCGTATCTCTAGACTCTGTATTGCAATAGAGAAATCGCCAAAAGGCGGTGATGGCCCCTGAGGGGCGGCAGATCATGGCGATGTCTAAGCACCGCCAATTCTCTGGAGAGAAAGAGATATGCCGCATGAGAGAGGATGCCATCACCGCCTTGCCTTGCAGCGTGAGATATCCGACTGCAATGGGCGGCAAGTGAGGCTCATGCGTGCGAGACCATGGGATTTCAAACCGGGCCAATACCATCCATCTACCGTTGACTCGGCATTTTTTTGCGGTCTGATTGATGTAAACTATCGCCGAAACCAATGTTAGAGGGCGCCATGACCTCGCAGCCTTTTCCTGAATACAATTGCCCGATCCGTGATGTGCTGGATCGGCTGGGCAATGCCTGGACTGTGTTGATCCTGACCGAGCTTGCCAAGGGCCCCTGCCGGTTCAACGCCATGCAACGGGTCATCGACGGGATATCAAAGCGGATGCTGTCCAATACGCTCAAGACTCTGGTACGCGATGGCCTGGTTCGCCGCGAAGTCCAAAACACCCTTCCACCGATGGTCGAGTATTCGTTGACAGATCTTGGAGCGAGCTTTTTCGCCGAAGTTGCCCATCTCAAGGATTGGGCCGTAGAAAACCAGAATGCGGTTCGCAATGCGCGGCGCGATTACGACCTCGCCCAAGGAAATTAGAATAATATTGATATAAATCAAATTTATAGTGACATATCGCCAAAGGCCATAGCGTGATCTGCGTGGCCCTGATCCAATGGTTATGACGATGTTACCAGGCAACATGGCAATACCTACACAAGGGTTGAGTTCGGGTCTTCCAAATGCTGAGAAAGGGGCGCAAACCAACACCCGCGAGATGGAGCACAGGGATGACTGCACAGCTTTTCAACATTTTTGACACCCTTTGCGGGTGGTGCTTTGTCGCCCATAATGAGACCAGGAAACTGGTGGACGACCTGCCCGATGACATTGCCGTGCAGCACTTGCACCGCAAACTTTTTGTCGGGCCGCATGAGATGGACATCAATGATGGCATGATCGCCATGGTGCGCCGGGTCGGGCAAGAGATCGCGCCTCAGAAAACTGGCGCGCGGATATCGGATGCCCATATCGATTTTCTTTGCCGTCCTGGAACGCGCTACAACTCAGAGCTGACGGCCCGGGCATTTGCGGGAGCGCAAAGCCTCGCGCCACATGAGGCCTATAAATTTGGCGTAGCACTGCAAAAGGCGGTGTTTGAAACCGGATTGGATTTCAATGACCCCAAGGCCATATCCGATCTATTCGAGAAGGTTACAAAAGGGGATCGCGCCGCCTTCCTAGAGGTCCTGCAAGCCCCGGAAACTGCGCGCAAGGCCGAGGTCACCGCCACTTTGGCCCGCAAACTGATGACGCAGGTGGGCTCAAACGGCGTCCCCTGCCTTATTCTGTCCGTCGACGATCACCTCGTCCAGATCGATCCATATGACGCAAAAGCCGCCCGCGCAGAGATTCTGTCGCGGCTATAGGGATCCACCCCACTTGAGGGGTCCAAATGGAATGTTAGTGCAGACGGACCTTTGCGTCATCAAAACTTCAACCTGCCGTAACAGTACGACAATCTCTTCGGACTTTGGTCTCTCGATCGACATCTCAGCCAAGCGCAAGATAATCTGTTTCCGCGTCGCACCGCCGAACCGCCATTTCAGCTGAATTCACACCAAAAGCGCGCAGGGCTTTCAACAAGCTGCTGACCAAACCCTGTAAATAAGCCAAATTTTCTGAAATTCTTGGTGACCCAGGCAGGATTCGAACCTGCAACCTGCCCCTTAGGAGGGGGCTGCTCTATCCAGTTGAGCCACTGAGCCACGCGCCCTTAGTGCCAAAAATATCTTGGGAATGCCAGTGCCCAAACTTTGCGCGTTTTGCCTTATTCGGGCCAGGTGCATAGTAGGCTTGGACATTCCCCATTGGCTTGGGTAACCTTCTGGAAGGTAATTATGGATTAAGACATGAGTCAACAAAAGCGCCCCCTGACCCTCCGCGATGTTTCCGAAGTTTCGGGCGTATCCGAGATGACGGTGAGCCGAGTGTTGCGCAATCGAGGCGACGTTTCGGCTGCGACGCGGGAGAAAGTGTTAAACGCAACCAAATCCCTGGGGTATGTGCCAAATAAAATTGCTGGGGCCTTGGCCTCTCAACGGGTGAATTTGGTCGCGGTGATTATTCCGTCTTTGTCAAATATGGTCTTTCCCGAAGTCATGACCGGGATATCTGATGCATTGGATGACACCCCCTTGCAACCGGTGGTTGGGGTGACAAATTACCTGCCAGAGCGCGAAGAAAAAGTGCTCTATGAGATGCTCTCCTGGCGCCCCTCTGGCGTGATCATAGCCGGGCTTGAGCAATCAGAGACGTCGCGCGCCATGCTCATCAATTCGGGAATTCCTGTGGTGCAAATCATGGATATTGACGGCGAACCCATTGATGCGATGGTCGGCATTTCCCACCGGCGCGCCGGGCGCAAAATGGCGGAAGCGATTTTGAAATCTGGCTATCAAAATATCGGGTTCATGGGCACGCAAATGCCCCTCGATCACCGGGCCCGCAAACGCTTTGAGGGCTTCACCCAGGCTTTGGGCAAACAGGGTGTGGAGATCATGGATCAGGAGTTTTACACGGGCGGCTCAGCCTTGGCCAAGGGCCGCGAAATGACCGCCGCCATGATAGAACGCTCCCCAGAATTAGATTTTATTTATTATTCCAATGACATGATTGGTGCCGGCGGGCTTTTACATCTGCGCGAACAGGGTATTTCTGTGCCTGGGCAAATGGGTTTGGCCGGGTTCAACAACGTCGAACTGATTGACGGGCTGCCACAGAGGTTGGCCACGATGGACAGCTGCCGTTTTGAGATCGGTCAAATGGCGGCTAAAATTATCGCCTCGCGCAATGATCCCACGCTGGCGCCCATGAGCAATGTGATCGAGCTATCTCCCAAAATCGCCTATGGTGATACGCTGCGACGCAAATAGATCCGCGGGATTTGGAAACAAGACAGGGGGATCGCCGGCCTGCCATTTAGGGTATTTTGTCATGATCTTGGCAAAACGAGCCGACGCCAGAAATCTGGCCAGCCAGCGCTGCAAGTTTGGCCAGGGCTGCGCATCAAACCAGCTGCGGTCACTGTTGGCAAATTGCCGCACAAAAGGCACAATTGCCATATCTGCCAGGGTGCATTTTGGGCCAAAAAGCCAATCTGAGCTGGCAATTTGCAGATTTAGATCCGCCAAAAATTCCGCCGCCCGTCCGCGCTCTTGTTCAGGGTCTAGATCAGGATAGCGCACGGCGTATTTCGTGTGATCTAATGCGGTTTTAAACGGCCCGTCACAGCGCTCAATCCAATCATATCCCGCCTCTGGCATCTCCAACCAGCCTTGTGGATCCGAGCGTTCCAAAGCCCAGAGCATGACGTCAAAGCTCTCCTCAATCACCCCAGTGGGCGTCACCAGAACCGGCACGGTGCCCTTGGGCGAGCTGGCCAGGAATTCTGGCGCCTTCTCCCGCAACACAATCTCCCGCAGCTCCACGCTCAAGCCGGAGGCCAAAATCGCCAGGCGCGCACGCATGGCATAGGGGCAGCGACGAAAGCTGTACAAAACAGGCGGCGGCAAATCCAAGCTCACGCGGCCCGCCCTTGCAATTGCGTGCCAGAGGTCGATGTGATCTCAGCCGCAACAATCTGGCCTTCGGGGTGGGGCTGATCAAAAGTCACTTCGGCGAATTGCTGTGTTCGTCCCATTGTGGGGCTCTCCATCAACACGCTGTGAATATGCCCAATCTGCGCCGCAAGATGGCGCTCAACCTGACGCTCTCCTGCCTGGCGAAGCCGGGCGGCGCGGGCTTTGATCGTGCGGCCGTTCACCTGTGGCATCCGGGCCGCGGGCGTGCCGTTGCGCATAGAATAGGGAAAGACGTGAAGCCATGTGAGGTTGCAATCTCGAACCAGCGCTAAGGAATTCTCAAAATGGGCTTCAGTCTCAGTTGGGAACCCTGCGATAATATCCGCCCCAAAGGTCATCTCAGGGCGCAGGCGTAGCGCCTCTTCGGTGAATCGAATGGCATCTTCGCGCAAGTGTCGCCGCTTCATACGCTTCAAAATTAGGTCGTCGCCATGCTGCAAGGACAGGTGCAAATGCGGCATCAAACGCGGCTCTGTGGCAATGGCCTGCATCAATGCAGGATCCACTTCGATGGAATCGATCGAGCTGATCCGCAGGCGCGGCAAATCTGGAACCAGTTTTAAGATCCGAAGCACCAAATCCCCCAAGCGCGGGGCCGCCGGCAGATCTGCGCCCCAACTGGTCATATCCACGCCCGTTAGGACAATCTCCGCATAGCCGCGCGCCACCAATCTTTTGATTTGCTCCACCACAACCCCAGCCGGCACAGAGCGCGAATTGCCGCGACCAAATGGAATGATACAAAACGTACAGCGGTGATCACAGCCATTTTGCACTTGCACATAGGCGCGGCTGCGGGTTCCAAAACCGTCGATCAAATGACCCGCCGTTTCGGTCACAGACATGATGTCATCGACCTGCACCGGCTCTGTGCCATAGTCGCCCGCCAACCCCGCCCAAGTTGCAGGCTGCATTTTTTCCGTGTTCCCAAGCACAACATCCACTTCGGACATCTGCGCAAAGGTCTCAGGCTCCGTCTGCGCGGCGCAACCGGTTACGATCAACTTGGCTTGCGGGTGTGTGCGGCGCAGCTTGCGTATATCTTGCTTGGCTTTACGCACCGCCTCCGCGGTTACGGCGCAGGTATTTACCACCACCGTATCGGTGAGGCCCGATTGACCCGCCAGTTCTTTCATCGCCTCGGTTTCATACATGTTTAACCGGCAGCCATGATTTGAAAAGATTGGCGCATTCATTGGAGGCTCTCCAGAAATTGCACGCTCAGCACGCCATCAAATACATGCATGGTTGCGCCAGTCATCCAGACACCATCTTCACGCCAATCAATAAAAATCAAACCACCGTCGAGCTGAATTTCAACCCTCCGCCCGGTGAGGCCCAAACGCGCCGCCGCAACCGCCGTGGCGCAAGATGAGGAGCCAGAAGCCAAAGTCACCCCCACACCGCGCTCCCAGACCCGCATTCTCAGGCGATTCTCTCCCATGACATGGGCAAATTGCACATTGGTGCGCTCAGGAAACAGCGGATCATGTTCAAACCTTGGTCCCAATTGCGCCAAATCGACCGCATCGGCATCTTCAACAAAGAACGTGCAATGCGGGTTGCCCATGCCGGTGGCCGTCGGCCGACCCTCAAGCGGCAAGTGCAACGTCTCCATCTCCCGCGCTAAAGGCACCTTGTCCCAGGTCAGCATGGGATGGCCCATATTGACGCTCACCAAAGAGCCCTCCTGACGTGCCTGCAAGATCCCGCGCTCGGTAATCAAAGAGAGAGTCTCCCGCCCCAAACGCTGCATCTCATATTGCGCAACGCAGCGCGTGGCATTGCCACAAGCGCCCGCTGTCGAGCCATCGGCATTGAAAAAGGTTAAGGCAAGATCGGCCTGCGACGAATCACTTATCACCGCCAGTTGATCAAACCCCACACCCATATGACGATTCCCTAATCGGCGGGCTAATTCTGCCGAAATCTCCGGCCCATGCCCGCGCGAATCGACAATAACAAAGTCATTGCCGAGCCCATGCATCTTCATAAAGGAAATCTGCTGCGTCATGATGGCCATATATCGGTGTAATTAAAAGGAATCCAGCAATAGATCAGAAAAGCCCTTGACCCCGCCCTCTACCCTTTCTAGACACCGCCGCAGAGGGCCCTTAGCTCAGCCGGTAGAGCAACTGACTTTTAATCAGTAGGTCGATGGTTCGAACCCATCAGGGCTCACCACTTATACAAAGGCTTAGGCTTAGCGGCCTAAGCCTTTTGTTTTTTTCAGCGAGATAAAGCGCCCGTAGCCGCGTCTCATTACGGCCTGCTAGGGGTGATTTACGGGCATCTTCCGACCACGCGCATCGATCCAAGCGGGTCTAAATTGACGATATCTTCAGGAAATATTGGCGAAACGATCCCGGCGACTTGGGATCCTCGTGGAAAAATGCCAGCTGACTTGGGTGCAGCTTCAACTGCCACAGTTGCGATATCGACTGCTCAGGCATTCCTGTGCCAAGATCTGAGCTGTCAAGATTTCATAGGGCTCAAGATCAGCTGCCAAGGAATCGCGCCAAAATGCGGCGGCTTTGTTTCCATTTGAGAAAGCAATGCTGTACCACATATGGGCCTGTACCCTGCTTTGCGCCACGCCTTTTCCAAATTCCAACAAGAGCCCTAACCGGCTTTGTGCGCCGCGATGCCCGTTGGTGGCGGCCATTCGGTACCAACTATGGGCCTTGCTGTAGTCGAACAATACGCTGTCTTGATCCTCATACATCTTGGCCAGATTGTATTGTGCCTCGACATCTCCTTGAGCCGCCGCCTTATGATGCGATGCAACTGTGCGGGCAGGGTCTTGCGGCCCCCCACTGCCATGCTCATACACCCCGGCAAGCTTATTCGGAGGGACCGCGGCATCTAGGATTTCATTTGGCTCAAAATCCTGCGCAATGGCCACAGGCGCGCAGGCCAATAACAGGCATATCACCGCTGAAACTCGGTTGAAACGTCGCATAGCATCCATCAAAATTATTATAATTCAATTACTTAAATTTAATCCCAGCGCGATGGTGGGAAAATTTGTTAAGCAGGTATTAACGTGGTGGGGCCATGCGATCAACGAAACTCAAGGTAGTCGTGCCGGAAAAGTCACTTTATGGTTAATGAGGGAAGGCGCCCGCAGGCACCTTCCCCGGGGCCCTAGGCCTTGGCGCGCGCGCCTGCGGGATCATAAAGCGGCTTGAGCGAGGCTTCCGCCACAACCCGCGTTCCAGCGACATCGATTTCATAGGAGGAGGCCAGAACCTCAGCTGCGCTCTCACCCGCGCAGGGCACATATCCCAAACCAATCGCGCCACCGAGATGATGACCATAATTGCCAGAGGACAAGAAACCGACAATCTCACCATCCCGCAGGACCGGTTCATTGTGGTACAACAGCGGCTCTGGATCGGTCAGTTTGAACTGTACCATACGCGCATTAAGCCCTGCGTCCTTCTTGCGCAGCACCGCTTCGCGACCGATGAACTCAGCTTTATCTGTCTTCACTGCAAAGCCCAATCCGGCCTCCAGAACATGGTCCTCGCAGGTAATGTCATGGCCAAAATGTCGGAAACCTTTTTCGATACGGCAGCTGTCCATCATATGCATACCGCAGAGTTTTGCATCCATCTCTTGTCCCGCCTGCCAGAGCGTTTCAAAGGCATGGCCCGCCATATCGGCGCTGACATAAACCTCCCAACCCAGCTCGCCCACATAGGTGACCCGATGCGCCCGCGCCAGCCCCATGCCCAGCTCAATCTCTTGCGCCGTCCCAAAAGGATTATGGGCATTGCTGAAATCATTGGGAGAAACGCGCTCCAAAAGTTTGCGGGCATTTGGCCCCATAACGGCCAAGACAGCTTCGCCTGCGGTGACATCCGTGATCACAACATTGAACGCCCCCTTGTGGCGCATCATCCAAGTTTGATCCGCCAGACGGGTCGCGGCTGGGGTGACCACCAGATAGCAGGTTTCAGACAGCCGGGTGACGGTCACATCGGCCTCAATCCCCGCCCGGTCATTCAGAAATTGCGTATAGACGATCTTTCCCAAGGGCACATCATATTGACCGCCGCCAATGTAATTCATGAAGGCACAGGCATCCGGCCCTTCCACCCGAATTTTGCCGAAAGAGGACATATCATAAAGCCCAAGATTGCTGCGCACCGCCTTGTGTTCGGCTGCCACATTGTCAAAGAAATTTTGCCGCTTCCAACTGTAGGCGTAGCTGGGATCTTGCCCGGGATTGGCAAACCAATTGGCCCGCTCCCACCCGGCCAATTCACCAAAAACCGCACCATTTTCCTTGAGATGATGATGAAACGGCGTGCGCCGCACGCCGCGGGCTGTCTTTTTTTGCAGATAAGGGAAGTGATCGGCGTAAAGAAGGCCGAGCGTTTCCTTGGAGCGTTCAAACAAATAATGTTTGTTTCCCTGAAACGGTTGCATCCGGCCAATGTCTACATCCCCAAGATCAAAGGGCTTCTGACCATCTTCCATCCATTGCGCCAAAGCCTGCCCCGCGCCGCCCGCAGATTGAATGCCAATCGAATTGAACCCGGCCGCCACCCAAACATTGTCCATCTCTGGCGCCAAGCCGAGGTGATAGGCATCATCGGGGGTAAAGCTCTCCGGTCCGTTGAAAAACGTATGGATCCCCGCCGAACCCAACATCGGCATGCGCGTGACGGCCTTTTCCAAAATTGGCTCAAAATGGTCGAAATCCTCAGGCAATTGGTCAAATTCAAAATCAGCCGGAATGCCCTCCATCGCCCAGGGTTTTGAAACAGGCTCAAAAGCCCCAAGGAGCATTTTTCCCGCATCTTCCTTGTAATATGCACATTCATCGGGCACGCGCAGCACGGGCATTTGGCTCAGCCCTTCAATCGCCTCACTGACGATATAAAAATGCTCGCAGGCCTGCAGCGGGACGTTAATGCCCAGCATTCGCCCAACCTCATGGCCCCACATGCCACCGCAGTTGATCACATTCTCACATGCGATCGTGCCGCTTTCGCCCTGTTCATTCTGCCACTGCACCGCGGTGATCCGGCGACCCTCGCGTGTGACACCCATGGCTTTGGTTTGCTCAAAGACCTGCGCACCCATCTGCCGCGCGCCTTTGGTCAGCGCCAGCGCAATATTGGCCGGATCGCCCTGTCCGTCGAGCGGCAACCAAACCCCGCCAGTTACCCCATCAATATTGAGATGCTCATATTTTGCTTTCACCTCCGCGGGGGTGATTTCTTCGACATCCACCCCAAAGGCCCGTGCCATCGCCGCTTGACGATAAATTTCTTCCCGGCGCTCTTCGGTCAAAGCCACTGTAATCGAACCGCAGCGCTTGAAACCCGTTGCAACGCCGGTTTCCGCTTCCAAATTGCCATAAAGTTCTTGGCTGTACTTTGCCAACTTCGTCATATTCGCCGTCGCCCGCAGTTGCGCGATCAAGCCCGCTGCGTGCCATGTGGTGCCAGAGGTCAATTGCTTGCGTTCCAGCAATACAATATCTTTCCAGCCCAATTTGGCCAAATGATAGGCCAATGAGCAGCCAATAACCCCGCCGCCAATAATGACCGCGCGCGCTTTTGTAGGAACTTGAGCCATTTCCATCTCCTGTAGTGTTTTAATGGATGTGCTGGATGACCCCTAGGGATACATCTTCGCATATTTTTCTTTGTAAAGAGCAATCATTTCCGCCTCCGTCACCCCATCATCATAGGGTGGGGTGGAGAGCGGTTTAACCTCGCTCACCTTGATCACAACAATGGCGCGTATGCGGGCGGATAGATCAGCCCAAAGCGCGTCCCATTTGGGAAAGATCTCCTCGAAATCCGCACTGCCACGGCGCAAAATTTGCGTCATCCCGCGCATCCGCCAGCCCTTGCGGCGAAAACAATCCACAAAATTGACCTCCACCTCAGGACTGTGACCAATGTTGCTGATCGTGCCGGGCGAGCGAATTTCTGCAAAAGCAATTTTGCATTCATCCAAAACCACAAAGGTTCCTTTCGGTGACACAGAGGGCCGCCCTCCCGATGTCACAGAGGCCACAAACCCCAATCGCACCTGTTCAATACAGGCCACCGCGGCAGCATTAAGCATCGAATTACTCTCCCAGTTCCTGTGCCAAAAGAGCGATATGCGCCGGGCCGACCTCACAGCAACCGCCAATAATTTCCGCCCCGCTTTTGACCCAATCCCGGGCAAAGGCAAGATATTCCACCGGACCTAAATCTGTTCGAGATTTCAGCAGATCCACCGTCGCATGGATCGAATTGAATTCGGCATGGATACCTGTGAACCCATTGGCATAGGCGCCCAGAGTAAACCCCTGGCCGGCCAAGATCGGCAGACCCTGCGAGACCGCTTCAGGCAAGGAGCAATTGATCAATACCGCGGCGGGGTCAAAGGTCTTGAGCATCGCAATCGCATCAGCCAGAGGCTCCCCTGACCGCAGCTTGGTGCCATCGGTGTCATCCACAGAGAGCGAGACATAGATCGGTTTGCCCGTCACCCCGGCGCCCATCAATCCCCCACGCGCTTGATCCACAGAGGCCATGGTTTCCAGAAGATGAAAATCCACATAATCCGCATGGAGCCGCGCAATATCCGCATAGATTTCGGCGGCCTGCTCGGCGGGTGGTGCCTTGTCTGGTTGATAGGAGAACCCAATTGGACCCAATGAACCGGCAACCTGCCCCGATCCATGAGCATCCCGCGCCGCCACAGCCATTTCGCAGGCCAAGACTGTCATGGGCCGCAGTTTGTCAGCCAATCCCTTGCTCTCCAGCCGGTCTGGCAGAATGGAATAGGTATTGGTGGTGGCAATCTGCGCACCGGCTGCAAAATAATCGTCATGCACAGCCCGCACCATTTCTGGGCTGTCGAGCAAAGCCTGCATGGACCACAAATCTGTGGCTTTCCCTGCACGTTTGACCAATTCTTGGCCCAAACCACCATCGAGAATTATCATCACATTTGCTCCCTATCAGCTGCGCAAGCGTTCGTTGCTTGGATCCCAAAGCGGTTGATCTTCCTGCACCACGGCCTTGCAGCGTTGCCCAAAGATTTCGACTTCAACCTCCGTTCCTGCAACGGCCAAATCGGGACGCAACATGGCCAGGGCAATGGATTTTCCCACACGGTAGCCAAAGTCACCCGAGGTGGTTTCCCCCACCACAACACCATCATGCCAAATCGTTGACATATAGGGCGCATCATAGGCGTCCGCCTCCACAATCAAGGTGGCAAAAGCCTTTTTGCGCCCCTGTTGTTTTTCGTTCTGCAAGGCGGCCTTGCCAGGGAAATCTTGGGGTTTGTCCAATTTGACAAACCGCTCAAGCCCCGCTTCCAAAAGGCTGTAATCGGTGGACAGATCGCCCTTCCAAGCACGGTAACCTTTTTCAATGCGCAAGCTGTTGAGCGCATACATGCCAAAAGGTTTGGCCCCGGCCGCAATGACCGCATCATACACCGCTGGCATATTGGCATTTCGAGCATGAATTTCCCAGCCAAGCTCGCCCGCAAAAGACACCCGCAGAAGCGCACAGGCTTGCCCGGCGACCTGTGCCGCCTGATGGGTCAACCACCCCAAAGACAGATCCGCATCTGTCCCCGTTGCGGTCAAAACCTCGCGGGCTTTGGGACCCGTGACAATCAAAGTTGAAAAATCTTTGGTATGGTCCACCAGCTCCAAATCGGCCGGTAAATCCGACTTGAGGACATCGTAATCATGCCATTGCGCGCTGGCGGCGGTGATCAATGTGAAATGCTCCTCCGCATGGCGCACAACCGACATCTCCGTCAAAATCCGGCCCCGATTATCGGCAAAATAGGCCAGATTCATGCGGCCAATCTTCGGCAAGCCGCCGGTAATTTTACCGCGCAGGAATTCTGCGGCGCCGTCGCCTGTCAGATTAAACCGGCTGAAGCCGGGCAAATCCAAGACACCGCAGTGATCGCGCACAGCCTCGACCTCTTCGCGGATCCGCTGGGCCCATGGGCCCTGTCTTTCCCAAGTCTGAGTGGCCTCATGGGACGTGTCATCTCCCGGCTGAGCAAACCAATTGGCGCGCTCCCAGCCATTGTAAGCCCCCATCACACCGCCCGCTGCAATCACCTTATCATGCACCGGCGAGAGTTTCTTATCCCGCGCCGCGGGCCATTCGTGATGCGGGAAATGCATGGCATATTCGTGACCATAAACTTCCATCGCTTTGCGGTCACAATAGTCTTGATCGGTGTAGTCAGTGTAGCGGCGCGGATCGACCGCCCACATGTCCCATTCGGTTTCCCCTTCCGTGATCCATTCCGCCAGGACCTTGCCGGCGCCGCCGCCTTGGGTAATGCCAAATGTGAAGACGCACCCTTCATAGGCATTCTTCACACCGGGCATAGGACCGATCAGCGGAAGCCCGTCAGGCGCATAGGGGATAGGACCGTTGATCACCCGACCCACGCCCTGAGAGCCCAAAATCGGAACCCGGGCCATGGCGTCTTCAATATACCACTCCAAACGTTCCAGATCGTCAGGATAGAGCTGAAAGCTAAAATCCTCTGGCATCGGATCTTCGGGCGTCACCCAATGGGCCTTACAATTGCGCTCATAGGGACCAAGGTTCAACCCGTGTTTATCCTGCCGGAGGTAGTATGAGGAATCCACATCTCGCAAGAGGGGCACTTTGCGGCCATTGGCCTCTGTCCATTCCTTCAATTCAGGGATTTCTTCGGTTAAAAAATATTGATGGCTCATCACCGTCATCGGAACGGTCCGACCGCCATAGGGTTTGAACCATTCACCCACCCGCTGGGCATAGTAACCGGCACAATTGACCACTTTTTCGCAGCGGATATCGCCCTTGTCTGTGTGGACAATCCATTCATCTCCCACCTGCGTGACCCCTGTCGCCGGGCAAAACCGCTGAACACTGGCCCCCATATCCCGCGCACCTTTGGCCAATGCTTGGGTCAGCTGAGCTGGGTCAATATCCCCGTCATCGGGATCCCAAAGCCCGCCTGCCAAATCATGCGTTTCCAAAAAGGGATAGGCATTTTTCATATCTGCGACGGACATCATCTCAATGTCCAAACCCTGATAGCGGCCCATAGTGCGTGCGCGCTCAAACTCTAGCATCCGGTTTTTGTCATGAGCCAGGCGAATAGAGCCCGTCACATGATAATTCATCGGATAATCCACCTCCTCAGCCAAACCGGCATAGAGGCCCAGCGAATAGCGCTGCATATTCATGATCGCCCAGCTGGTTGAGAAGGATGGGCAATTGCCCGCCGCATGCCAGGTCGAACCAGCGGTCAGCTCATTTTTTTCGAGCAAGACACAATCGGTCCACCCGGCTTTAGCCAAATGATACAGGGTCGACACGCCAACAACGCCGCCTCCGATAATGACAACCCTTGCCGTGGTTGGAAAATCACTCATTTTGGTCTCCCTCAGTCAATGATCAAACGGGCTGCCAGCCCGCCGAGTAAAATTGCAGATAATTTGTTCAGAACGCCCGCGCGCGCCCCCAGCGCCGCCGCAAAATAGCCAGACCCGCCCCCAAGGCAGAGCGAGAATAACGCCCCATTCGCCAAAAATATTGCTCCAAGGATCAAGATTTGTACCCATATGGGGCCAATGGCGGGGTCGGTGAATTGCGGAATAAAAGCAAAAATAAACAGCGCGGTTTTCGGGTTTGTTACATTGATGAAAAACCCACGCCGCGCCGCCTGCCAAACTCCGCGGCCGCTGCGCAGGCGGGTCACGGTGCTGCTGCTGCGCCAAGCCTGCACCGCCATCCAAGCCAAATAGGCCGCACCACAGATGCGAATGACATCATAGGCCGCTGGATAGGCCAATAATAAAGCCGACAGCCCAGCGGCCGCCGCCAAAATATGCACCACGATCCCCAGATTCACACCCAGCGCCGCTGCCACGCCCATGCGCGGCCCGCCTGAAAGACCACTGGACATAATAAACAGGAAATCTGCCCCCGGTGTGAGGTTTAAGATTAAGCCAGCAATCACAAATCCGGTGATCACAGCAGGCTCAAATCCCCAAAGACTCTCCCAAATCATCGCAAAATCTCCCTCATGCCGGGCTCCGCATGGAGCTGCCGCCGAGCAAAAGCCCATAGGCGATAAAGCAAAGCGCCAGCCCGCGCCGCAAAGAGAGATTGAAGACTTTGGCCATCGCCGATTTGCCGAAAGCAGCACCCAAGGCAGTATAGCCCGTGTAGGACAGCGCCGTCAGACCCAAAGCTGTGGGCATTATCACTGCCATTTGATCCCAGATCGGCACATCAGGCTGCACAAATTGACTGAACGCGGCCAAATATCCGGCCACCGATTTTGCGTTGATCGTCGCAATCGCCAAAGCGCGCCCATAAATGGAGCCAGCCGCTGGATTAAGCTTGGGCCGAGTGCCTGCCATCATCCAACCGCGAATGCCCAGAAAAATCAAAACCGCCGCACCGATCAGCTTAGCGAGAGAAAAAGCTGTGGGTGATGCCAAGAGCAAAGCTGTGAGGCCATAGGCCGATAAGATCAGGAACGCGGTTGCTTGCGTTAAAATCGCCAAAACAGCCCAAAGACCCCGGCGCAGGCCAAAGCTCATGCCATTGCTGATGCAATTGACGGCATTCGGACCAGGGGTTGTCACGAAAACCACCCAAAATCCCGCAAATATGATCCAGCCCTGCACTGTCATCAATACACCGGCGGCGCGATCACCCAGATCACTTGGCAGGGTTTGTCTGTCGGGTTTTCCCAGCGGAAAAATTCGCCCTTGATCCGAAAACTGTCACCGGGCGCCAAAAGGTAGTCGGTATCGCCGATCCAAAGCTTCAATTGCCCAGACAGAATATATCCCACCTCCTGCGTGGGGCGGGAGACCGCAGGGTATAGCTTTGCACCCGGTTCAAATGTCGAATGGAGCATCTCAAAATCATCGGTCAAATCAGGAGACAGCAGCTCTTCGACCAAACCTGCCTCTCGGCTGCCAATGGGGCGCCGACTGTTTTTGCGGACCACATAGCCTGCCTCATGCGCAGGCGCGGGACCAGAGCCAAATAGAGACGAAATCGACACATCCAAGGCCCGGGCCAAATCGCGCAAATCATTAATCGCAGGTTCGGACATATCGCGCTCAACCTGGCTCAACCACCCCACCGAACGCCCAAGGGTTTGTGCCAGCTCCGCAAGGGTCAATCCCCGCGCCTTGCGCAGCGCGCGAATATCAGCCCCAAGGGTGTTTAGATCTGTCTGACCATGCAGCATCACGTGAAATTTTTCCGCATTTTTTCATTCTCAAATTTATGGTTGGCAGAAGCCGTGAAAAAAAGCAACAAATTTTCACAGGATTTTATGCCCTAAAAACCGATGCCAGAAGAGCTTCCAAAGCCTCTGCATCCTCTCGGGTAAATGCATCCGGTTGATCGCTGTCGATATCCAGCACGGCCATCACATCACCCGCGCTGTTAAACACCGGCACAACCAACTCAGACCGGGTCGAGCTGGCGCAAGCGATATGGCCCTCAAAGGCCTCGACATCCGGCACCAATTGCGTGGCTTTCAAGCGCGCCGCTGCGCCACAAACCCCGCGTGAGAAGGGGATTTGCAGACAACCATGTCCGCCTTGATAGGGTCCAATCTTGAGCATCTCCGGCCCGGTTACACGATAAAAGCCCGTCCAATCGAAGCGGTCATCGCTGTGATGCAGCTCACAGACCACACTGGCCATAAGGGCAATGACATCCTCCTCGCCGGCACAGAGGCTTGCGATGGTTTTGCTCAAGTCTTCGTAATTCACCCGTGCCATATCCGCGGCCTTTATAGGCGTTCAATGGCAATGGCGGTGCCCTCGCCTCCGCCGATGCAAATCGCCGCAACACCGCGCTTGAGGTCATGCCGTTCCAAAGCATTCAGCAAGGTCACCAAGATTCGCGCGCCCGAGGCGCCGATCGGATGACCCAGGGCGCAAGCACCGCCATAGACATTCACAACATCCGGGCTCAGTTCCATCTCATGCATAAAGGCCATGGGCACCACAGCAAAGGCCTCATTGACCTCCCATAGATCCACATCGGCAACGGACCAGCCGAGACGATCCAGCAGTTTTTTGGCCGCCGGAACTGGGGCGGTGGTAAACCAGCCGGGCGCTTGCGCATGGCTGGCGTGGCCCATTACGCGCGCCCGTGGCGTATAGCCTTTCGCCGCAAGACCAGAGGCATTGGCCAAAACCAAAGCCGCCGCCCCATCGGAAATCGAGGAAGAATTGGCCGCCGTCACCGTGCCACCCTCACGGAACGCGGGTTTCAAATGTGGAATTTTATCTGGCCGTGCGGTGCCGGGTTGCTCGTCCATAACAACCTCAACCGTCGCCCTGCGCCCCGCCACGGTCACGGGGGCAATTTCAGCGGCGGCCGCGCCGCTGGCCTGTGCTGCCAAAGCCCGCTCAAGGGAGCGCAGCGCATAGGCATCTTGCGCGGCGCGGGAGAACTGAAAATGCATCGCGCAATCCTCAGCAAAAGTGCCCATCAAACGCCCTTTGTCATAGGCATCCTCAAGGCCGTCCAAAAACATGCTGTCGTGCACTTGCCCATGGCCCAGCCGTGCACCACCGCGCATTTTGGGCAAAAGGTAAGGCGCTTGGGTCATGCTTTCCATGCCGCCGGTCACCATCACCTGGCCATGACCCAAAGCCAATTGATCATACCCCATCATGGTGGTTTTCATGCCCGAGCCGCACATCTTATTGATCGTCGTTGCCGGGACATCTTCGCTCAGTCCCGCAGCAAATCCCGCCTGCCGTGCTGGCGCCTGGCCCTGCCCGGCGGGTAAGACGCAGCCCATCAGCAACTCATTCACATCACCCGGTGCAACGTCACCGGCAGCAAGCGCCGCAGCAATCGCGACACCGCCCAACTGGCTCGCAGAGACATCGGCCAAAGCCCCTTGCATCCCGCCCATCGGCGTCCGGGCCGCTCCCACGATATACACATCTTCCATAACGCGCCTCCTTCAAACAGGTGTTGCCCACTTATGACGCGCCCGCCGCCCTGGGGGCAAGGCTTTGCATCAGAAAATCACAAACCTCGTGCAGCCCCCTCGCCTCCGCCATATTATCCGCTATGTTTGGGTAAATTCAATTTATAAGGCTCAACTGCACATGCGCGATTTTCACCTTCCCGGACGGTCGGCCGTCTTCGCAACCAATGCTATGGTCGCGACCTCTCACCCTTTGGCCGCCGCCACGGCAATTGATATCTTAAAAGCCGGCGGCAACGCGGCGGACGCAGCGATTGCAGCAGCGGTCTTATTGGGCATCTGTGAGCCGCAAATGACCGGCATTGGTGGAGATATGTTCGCCCTAATCCAAAGGGATCCATCCTCCGAAGTTGCAGCCCTCAATGGATCGGGACGCGCGCCGCTGGCCGCCAATGCAGCCGCCCTGCGCGATGCGGGGCATGGCGCGGTGCCGCTGCACAGCGTTGATGCGGTGACGATACCCGGCGCGATCGACGGGTTTTGCACCATGGCAAGAGATTTCGGCGCCTTGCCACTCGAAGACATCCTAGCGCCCGCCATTCATTATGCCCGCGCGGGCGTGCCTGTTGCTCCAAAAGTCGCCTTTGACTGGGCACAAAATACGCAGGCCCTGCAAGGATCCGCGCGCGACAAATATCTGATCGGCGGCGCGGCGCCCAAACTTGGGCAGCTCTTCGCTGCACCCGGGCAGGCGGAAGTTCTCGAGCGCGTGGCCAAGGAAGGCCGCGACGGATTTTATACGGGCGCGGTTGCCGAAGATATGCACGCCAGCCTGCGCGCTGCGGGCGGCTGTCACAGTCTTGAAGATTTTGCCGCGACCAAATCCACCTATGGCACACCGCTGCGCGCCTCCTACAAGGGCATTGAGATGCTCGAGCATCCGGCCAATGGTCAAGGCGCAACAGCGCTCTTGATGCTCAATATGATGAAGCATTTTGACATCGCCGCCATGGCACCCTTTGGGACAGAACGCGCGCATATCGAAGCTGAAATTTCTAAATTGGCCTATGATGCACGCAATCGCTTTATTGCCGATGGCGATTATGCCAGCCGCGTCGATCATATGATGGCACCCGAAACCGCCGCGCAGCTGGTCAGCCTAATCGACCCCAAGCGCGCCATGGCAGATCCGCACGGGCTATCGGAGGCGATCCATAAAGATACGATTTACATCACCGTTGTCGACAAAAACCGTATGGCCGTGTCATTGATCTACTCAATCTTCCATGCCTTTGGATCTGGACTCGCCTCAGACCGCTTCGGAATCCTATTTCAAAATCGCGGGGCGGGCTTCTCGCTTGAGGCGGGCCACCCCAATGAGCTGGCCGGCGGCAAGCGCCCCATGCACACCATCATCCCCGGCATGCTGGCCGAAGGCGGGCGGATCACCATGCCCTTTGGGGTTATGGGCGGATCCTACCAATCCAACGGCCATGCGCGTTTTCTATCAAACATGGTGGATTTCGGCTTGGACCCGCAGGAGGCGATTGACGCACCCCGCTGCTTTTCCGACGCAGGCACGATGAAAGTCGAGCGCGGATATGGGCCGCAGGTCGCTCAAGAGCTGTCAGACATGGGCCATAAGGTCGAGATTCCTGCCGGGCCGATTGGCGGCGCTCAGGCAATATTGATCGGCGCGGATGGGGTGCTGCAAGGTGCATCTGATCCCCGAAAAGACGGTTGCGCCTTGGGCTATTAATTGAGCTGAAACTGCAAAGGATAGGCGCCGTTTTCAAACGGGCCAAAAATATCCTCAATATCGGGGTGATCCACCGGGTCCCCCGATATATCCGCCACAAGATTTTGCTCGGACACATAGGCAATATAGTAGCTCTGATCATTCTCAGCCAATAGATGGTAGTAGGGCTGATCCTTCACCGGACGCGCCTCTTCCGGAATAGCTGCATACCATTCATCGGTATTGGAAAACTCTGGATCCACATCAAAAACAACCCCACGAAACGGGTGTTTTTTATGCCGCACGATTTGGCCCAAATGATATTTCGCTTCAGCTTGCACAGGTCACCTATGATTTGCACTTCCTTTTACCCGGATTTGGATCAAAATGTCTATGCGGTGAAACAGAATTGATCGCAATGCTTGGCATAATTCCGCAAACAGGCAACAGAATGCCAAAACCGCAGCACCATTGCAAAATTCATCCCTGAACGCTAGTGTGAGGCGCAAAAGCTGGCCAAATTAACAAAAAGCGACCGCACCCATGAGCAGTATTCTTCGCAGCCTCGTTCTGATCACCCTTCTGGCGGGCTGTTCTTTCTCTGGCGTCAATTCAAATCCACCACGAAATTTGGACAATGCTTGCTCGATATTGGATCAGCGCCGCAGCTTCCTGCCGGCCTTTCGCGCAGCCAAGCGCAAATATGGCGTACCCATTTCGACGCAAATGGCGATGATTTGGCAGGAAAGCAAATTCATAGCCGATGCCAAGACGCCGAAGAAATACACTCTTTGGATCATTCCCGCCGGCCGTCAGAGCTCGGCCTATGGATACGCGCAGGCGCTGGATGGAACTTGGAGAGAATATAAGAAAAGCGCCGGACGCTGGGGCGCCAGCCGCACCAATATCCGTGATGCCGCCGATTTCATGGGCTGGTACATGGCGCAAAGCCGCCAGTCACTGGGCATTGCCATGTCCGACACCCGCAACCAATATCTTGCCTATCACGAAGGCCGGACCGGTTACCGCCGGGGATCTTATAAATCCAAGCGCTGGCTGGTAAATATCGCAAATAGCCTCGACCGCCGGGCGGCGATGTATAAGCGGCAATTAATCAGCTGCGGCAAGGGATAACGGCGCTATCGCCCCCACCTCGCAATTTACAGCATCTGTACCTAATTTAAATTCAATTGATAATGTGAAGTTTAACCGTGACTTTATTTGACGATTCATTACTACAACTCGCCTTCAGCCTTCACAATCAACGAGGCGCCTATGCACTATTGCTTGGTTCTGGCATTTCGCACGCCGCAGGAATTCCGACGGGCTGGGAAATCACCGAAGATTTGATACGCCGCGTAGAGGAGCCCTCGGGGGCAAAAGTGGATGGCAGTTGGAGCACATATTACGAAGAAAAATATAAAAAAGAGCCGAATTATTCCGAGCTGTTGGAGAAATTGGCGCGCACGCCTAGCGAGCGCCGGGCAATTATTGAACAGTATATTGAACCCACAGACCAGGACCGCGACAACGGCCAAAAATTACCAACACAGGCTCATCGAAACATCGCGAAGCTGGTGCAGCAAGGATACATCGAAGTCATCATCACCACCAATTTTGACAGATTGCTTGAAGCTGCCCTTAATGAAAAGGGGATCGAGCCCACGGTCGTTTCCAAAGCCTCGGATATAGACGGGGCCGGCCCATTTCAACATTCAAGCTGCTATATCCTCAAGCTGCATGGGGATTATAGAGATAAAAATATCTTAAATACCGACGACGAGCTCAGCAAATATCCGCGAAAAACCAATACAATCCTCAATCGTATTTTGAACGAATATGGCTTGATTGTCTGCGGTTGGTCTGGTGATTGGGACCACGCATTGCGCAACGCTTTGGAACGGAGAAGCACTCGCCGATACCCTCTTTTCTGGGCCTACCGGTCCCGCCTGAGCGAGAAAGCAGAAGCAGTCACCAAAACACAAAGTGCCGCGACCATCAACATTTTGGGTGCCGATGAGTTTTTCACCGAATTGTCCGAAAAGGTTGAAGGCCTTGAGCGCAGCCGCCAACGCAACCCTCTGGATATCGACATCTTGGTGGCGCAAGCGAAAAAATATCTCACGAAGGATGAGCATCGGATTTCGCTTGCCGATTTGATTGCAAAAGAAGTTGAACGCATCACAGCCTGCCTGCATGATCCGGACCTTTGTCCGCGTATGGAGTTTTCACGAGACGCTGTACTGCGGCGCATCGAACGCTATGAGGCTGCAACCAAAGGTCTTGCAAAAATTGCGGGTCTCATTGGACGATGGGGAAATGATGCGCAAATTGAAGGTCTCACTGAGGCCATACGGTCCATATACGCCCGTGCCGACTTACGGAGTGGTAAGGAAACATATTTAAAACTTTTACAGTATCCAGCATTATTGACCTACCATGCTTGCGTGATTGGATTGGTGAAAGCAAGGAATTGGTCAGGCCTTCACGGGCTGATGGGATGCTCCATCGAAACCGGCGACGGCTATACAGAGCTCATGCTTGACGTGTTTTCACCATTACTGTTTCAGTCCCGCGCAAGCACCGATGATGAAAATCTGTCCATGTTTAGACATTTGTCGGATCAACAACATGCACAACTGCCCTTTATTGGTCACCTTGAATCAGGTTTTTTTGCCCAATGGGATGACGTTTTTGCGGCTCAATCCACTTCGATCAAGCGAGATCTTTTGCTGATTGAATGGCTTGTAGCGATTGATTCTTGCGATAATGAAAGCGAAGAAGCCCAAAAGCAATTTTGGGCTGCAGATTGGTATTCAATAAAAGGACACATTGGTTTGCGCGCCGAAATTTCACGAAGCAGTCTAGGATTCACCCGCAACACGCTCCGAGTGCTTCTTACGCCGACGTTTTTGAAGGATTTGGCCAAAGGCGGGTTTGGCGGCGGTGATGTCGACCGCATAAAAAATTCAATAAGAATCTTCGCGCGAATTATAAGTGAAGGAATGTTGGAGAATGTCGACAAATGGCTCCAGCCGGAATAGAGATCCGGACAGGCTCAGAGACCAATTTTCTGCAAACTTAGATGTCCGACCTTTACACAACACAGCTCATTCACTGCGTTTTTGCATCTCATGTTGGATGTTGAACAACACATTCGACAGCCGGCCGCCTTCGGTCAGGCTGTCTAGGATGATTTGAGTTCGGCCGCCGGAATTGTCTTGCACGATCCATTGGCGCAGCTGCACCGGGTTGTCGGTGAAAATCAGCTGGATGAACCCATAGTCGGGGTTTTCCGGGTCTTGCAGCGTCACAGCGGTTTGGGACTCGGCCTCAAAATGTGCGACCACCATATTGCGTTGCGCCAAATCCACCTCACGCTCCAAAACCAGATTCAGCGGGGAATGGCGCAGCGGAAACCGCAGCGGCTCATCGCGGGATTTGGGATCAAAGACAGCCACCTGACCGCCGCCCACCACAACCAAAGTTTTCTCTGGCGGATCATATTCAAAACGCATACGCCCTGGCCGCCGAATGAACAGCCGCCCGGTCGAGGTTTCCCCCTCATCCGTCATCTGCGAAAACTGAGCCTCTGCCGTGGTCATGGCATTAAAATAGGACGATATTTCATTGAGGCTGATTTTCTCAGCGGCAACGGGGCTGGCAAAAATCATGCAAAGGGCAGAAATGAGTCTCATGTCACAATCCTAGCCTGTTTCCCAAAAGGCGGGAAGCCCGCCCATATCACGATTGCGTCACCGCAGCAGCTGATCAATTGTGCTCTGGCATCAAGATTTCTCTTTTGCCGACGTGATTTGCGGCGCTGACCAATCCATTCTCTTCCATCTGCTCCACAAGCCGCGCGGCTTTGTTATACCCAATCGCCAGTTTTCGCTGGATGTAGCTGGTCGAACATTTGCGATCTTTGGCAACGATTTGCACGGCCGTGTCATAGAGCGCATCTTCCAAATCCGTATTGCCACCGAGACCAAGCACCGCGTCAATATCACTCTCAGCCGCCTCACTCGGACCCTCCAGAACCCCAGAAAGGTAATCTGGCGGACCGAAGGTTTTGAGATGATTGACCACATCTTCCACTTCTTCATCAGAACAGAAGGGGCCATGCACACGTGTGACTTTGCCGCCACCGGCCATGTAAAGCATATCCCCCATGCCTAAAAGCTGCTCAGCGCCCATTTCACCCAAAATGGTCCGGCTGTCGACCTTTGAGGTCACCTGAAATGAGATACGGGTTGGGAAGTTAGCTTTAATTGTTCCGGTAATCACATCCACCGAAGGGCGCTGTGTCGCCATGATGATATGAATGCCGGAGGCCCGTGCCATCTGCGCCAAACGTTGGATACAGGCTTCTATTTCCTTGCCCGCAACCATCATCAAATCCGCCATCTCATCAACCACAACAACGATATAAGGCAGGGTTTCTGGTTTGAATTTTTCGGTCTCAAACAGGGGCTCGCCCGTGCCTTCGTCAAAGCCTGTTTGCACCGTGCGGCTGAACATCTCCCCTTTGGCCTGGGCATCTTTAACGCGGCTGTTGTAGCCATCTATATTGCGCACACCCATTTTCGACATCTTGCGATAGCGCTCTTCCATCTCCCCGACAGTCCATTTCAAGGCCACCACCGCCTTTTTAGGATCTGTGACGACGGGGCTCAGGAGATGGGGGATGCCGTCGTAAACGCTGAGTTCTAGCATTTTCGGATCAATCATGATCATCCGACATTCTTCGGGCGTCAAGCGATAGAGCAAGGATAGGATCATCGTGTTAATGGCAACAGATTTTCCTGAACCCGTGGTCCCAGCGATCAGCAAATGCGGCATTTTTGCGAGGTTGGCCACAATGGGTTCACCACCGATGTCTTTGCCAAGTGCCAAAGGCAGACGCATATTCGCGTCACCAAAATCTCGTGCTGACAATATTTCACGCAGAACGCACATCTCGCGGCTCTCATTGGGCAGCTCAATCCCAATCACCGAACGGCCGGGCACCGTGCTCACCCGCGCGGAGAGGGCGGACATGGAGCGGGCGATATCATCCGACAGACCAATCACCCGGCTTGCTTTCAACCCGGGGGCTGGCTCCAATTCATACATTGTCACAACCGGACCGGGGCGCACGCTTACGATCTCGCCTTTTACGCCATAATCATCCAACACGCTTTCCAACATGCGCGCATTGCTTTCCAATGCGTCGTCACTCAAGACATGCCGCTCAACGGAAGATGGGCTCATCAACAGGCTTAAAGGCGGCTTTACATAGGTTGGATCCGCCGCCTTGGGCTCCAGATCTAATGTTGGCTGCGCTTCCGCAATCGCTTGGCTGGATGGCTTGATGGCCCGCCGCACGCCATGTTGCACCACCTGCTTATGCGAAGCGGTGAGCGGGGGTTCAGCCAGATATTCAGAGTGCACCGGGGCCGCGGTGTCATCCTCGAGACGCTCGGCGTCATCCTCCATAAATGGCGCTTCAGGCGCCGGGTGCTGCAAAATGATCGGCACCGGGCCCGTGGGCCGGCCGGGCTTGGCGGTGACAATTGGAGTTTGCCCCTGTGCGGCCAGAGCCGCTCGCGGATCACGCGCGCGAATGGCCTCGACAATTTTACCACGAATACGATCCTGCATTGGATCTGCCACGCCACCCAATCGGCCCTCAAAAACGGGCTCGGTCTGGAACGGCTCAGGCTCCGGTTCGACCCCGCGCTTCAAAACCCGCGCGAAAAGCGATTTAGACTGCGGCTGCGCGGGAAGAGCAAGACCCACAGCCGCGCTCGGCATCGCGGGCGTGGCTCTGATCACAGATGCACCGCGCGCAGCGTCACTCTGTGACAAAGGATCCATGGCCGGATCACTGCGTTCTGCGGCGCGGCGCTCTTGACGGCTGCGCAGCCCGCTCCAGCCGCGCGCCAAGGCAAAAATCAACCCCAATATCAGCCGACTGCCCAGCAAGCTGAGAGCACGAAAAAAGGTTTTGATTTCGCCGAAGATCAACCCGGTCACATAACCGCCCAGGATCAAGACCAAAGCCCCCAACACCAAAGCCACGATATTTGCGCCCAAGGTCACCGAGCCCGGCAGCAATTGCAAAACCATGAAGAGCACCGTGTCTCCAAACAGGCCGCCCATTGAAAAACTATGGGACCAGCTGCTGATAGGTGTGAGTGTTGCGGCGTAAAGGGCACACAGCGCCCAAAAAATTGGTGCATAGATCAGGCGCATGGCCATGCGCTCCGCACCGGCATGCGCGATCAACCGCAGGCCCCATGCCAAAAATGTCAGCGGAATGCCCCAGCTGCCGAGGCCCATGATCTTGATGAGCGGTGCCGCAACAATGGCGCCAATCTGCCCAAGCCAGTTTTGAATATCCGGTCCACCGGCAGAAATCCAAGCTGAATCCTCGGGTGCATAGCTTGCCAAAGCCAGAGCAAAAGCAACGCCCACTGCCAAAACAAGCAGTCCGAGCGCTTCGACGCCCCGTCTTTCTAAGAAAGCCTGTGTCGCTGCGTCCAAAAACGGATCACGCCCGCGGGTTGGATAAGCCATATGTACCTCAACATCATTTATACAAGCAGTCACGCAATATAGTTAATCCGCGCTGCATTTCTTCTTTTGGAGCCACCAAGGCGACCCGAATATAGCCAGACCCAGGGTTCTGCTCATTTGCGATTTGCCCCAGATATGATCCTGGTAGCACCCGCAACCCCGTTTCGGTCCAAAGTTTTACGGCAGCGGCTTCGTCATCCTCGACGGGCAACCACAAGAAAAACCCGGCTTCTGGCGAATTATAGCACTGAATTCCGGCAAAAATGCGATCCGCCGCCTCAAATTTGTCACAATATAGTTGCCGGTTGGCAACAACATGTTCCTCGTCTGACCATACCTTAGCAGAAACATGCTGGATAGGTCCAGCCACAGGACAGCCCGCATAGGCACGCAGCTGTTTGATTCGTAAGATATTTTTGGGCCCCGAGGCCACAAAGCCCGACCGCAGCCCCGGAAGGTTTGAGCGTTTCGACAACGAATGAAAGGCCACCACACGTTCGGGGTCTGCCCCCATCTGCGCCGCCACCTGCAACGCACCGGGCGGCGGGGCAGCTCGGTAGATCTCACTATAACATTCATCTGCAAAAATTTTGAAATCATAGGTCTCCGCCAGCGTCAGCAGTTGCGACCAATAGGCCTCCGACGCAACCGCGCCTTGCGGATTAGAGGGTGAGCATAGAAAAAAGACCGAGGTTTGGTTGAGCTCTTCGGGCGTCAACGCATCCAAATCCGGTAAAAAACCACTTTCTGCCCGCGCTGGCAAATACACCGATTGCGCCCCAATCGCCATGGCTGCAACGGTGTAAACCTGATAAAATGGATTTGGAATCAATATTTTGGATCCCGTTTCGCCCAGCGCCACCACCGCATTAAACAACCCTTCGCGTGTGCCATTGAGCACCATAACTTGAGTGTCCATGTCCAAATCAATCGCATAGCGACGCTGCAAGAATCCAGTGATCGCCCCGCGCAATTCTGGCGTGCCATTATTGTCTGGATAGCTGTTGAACCCCTCCATTGCCTCAACCAATGTCGGTCCAACCCAATCGGGAAATTTGTGTTTTGGCTCGCCGATGGTCATATTGATGACCGGACCACCCGGTGCCTGACCATCCAACAGATTGCGCAGACGAGGCCAGGTCGCGGTCGGCAAAGCATCAAAACGGGTGGGCATCATAAACTGTCTCCTCTTGCGATTAGGCGTAAGCCAGCCAGACGATCACTGCAAATCAAAACCATCACTAAGCCAAGGCATTTTCCACCGCAGCGCCCAACCGGAGGAGGTGATGCTCTTGCATGGGCGGACAAACCATCATGAGGCCGCATGACGGAACGCCGGTTGGCAGCGTCAGGGCGCAAGCGCCCATTAGGTTGCCAATGCGGGTGTTGCGCAGAGCCAGCAAATTTTCTGCCACATAATAGTCATGATCCCGTGCCAATTTTTCCATATTTGGCGGAAGGATCGGCGAGCTGGGCATCAAAACTGCGTCAAATTCTCGGGTTGCCGCGTAGTAGTCTTGGCGCAGCCGGTCTAATTTTTGCCACGCCGCAACATAATCTGGCGCTGATACATCCGCGCCGCCGCGAAACCGCATCAAGATCTCCTCATACATGAGATCTGGATTGGCCTCGATTGTGTCTTTCCAGGTGCCATAGGCTTCGGCCGCGAATAAAACTCCCGAAAGGGACAAAGCCGCCGCAACCTGCGGAATTTCGACCCGCTCGACCACAGCACCCATCGCGCGCAGACGGTCAATCGCCTGGTCAAATGCGGCGCGCGGTTCTGGGCGCAGCGCGTCTAAAGCCACCGTGTCACAGATCGCCAGGCGTCGCCCCTCCAAGGTGCTGTTGGTCAAATCCGCAGGCTTACGGCCTTCTAGGGCCGCAAGTGCCAAAGCCGCATCCTCCACCGAACGGCACAGCGGACCGACCGTGTCAAAGCGCGCGCAAAGTGGAACCACCCCCGCCAAAGACAAGCGCCCAGTCGTGGTTTTCAGACCCACCAAATCATTCCAAGCGGCCGGGATCCTGACCGAGCCCCCAGTGTCGGACCCAATTGCCAAAGGCGCCAAGCCAAAAGCCACAGAAGCGGCGGCGCCAGAAGAAGACCCTCCCGACACAGCATCATGATCATTCACACAGGGCGGGGTCGCGGTTCGGGGGTTATATCCCAGGCCAGAAAAGGCCAATTCGGACAGATGCGTTTTTCCCAAACAGACCAGCCCCAGCTCGGTTGCGCAGCGCAGCACCTCGCAATCTTCTGCCGGCACGCGATTTTCGAGCAAAACGCTGCCAGCTTCCGTTGCCACATTTGCGCTGTCAAACAGATCCTTCCAAGAGACCGGAACCCCATCAAGCGCAGACTTCCGTTGCCCCAGCCGTGCCCTTTCGGACGATGCCTGCGCCTCAGCCAGCGCCCGGTCACGGGTGACGATGGTGTAAATGCGTGATGTGAAGGGGTGGGTATCTATCGCATCCAGATAGGTCTGCGTCAGATCGACAGGGTCTATATCGCCCTTGGCAATGGCGCGGCCCAAGGCCGCGGCACTCATGGTTAACCATCGTTGCATCTCTGATCCTCCTGCTTGAAAGCCACGCTAACGATGTCGCACCCCCTCGACAATATCCCTTCGCTGCCCCATGTCTTAATCATGGATTATGACGTTATCATCGCGGGCGGCGGGCTCAACGGCCTCACTTTGGCTTTGGCCCTGGACAGCGCAGGCATCACAACCGTGGTGATCGACGCATTTGCGCCGCAGGAGAGTCTGAACCCCAAATTTGATGGGCGCTCCTATGCGCTGTCTGCCGCCAGTCAAAAAATGCTCGACGCTTTGGGACTGTGGGAGGATCTGGCAGGTCACGCCGAGCCCATGCTAGAAATAAAAGTCAGCGATGGCATGGCAGGCGAAACCCCTTCGCCCTTTGTGATGCAATTTGGCGATGACGATTTCAGTCAAGGTCCCATGGGATATATGGTGGAAGATCGTCACCTGCGGGCGTGTCTGGCAGAGGCGGTGCAGGCGTCTGATGTGACCTTCCGGACCGGGCAGAGTGTCACCGGTCAGACCCTCCATTCCACCCATGTCACCGTGACCCTAGCCGGGCATCGCCCGCTCACAGCCGCCGTTTTGGTCGGGGCTGACGGGCGCAGCTCACGCACCGCCAAAATGGCGGGTCTGACGCGCACAGGGTGGGATTACAACCAATCCTCTTTGGTCTGTGCCATTGCTCATGAAAAACCACATCACGGAATTGCCCATCAATATTTCATGCCCTCTGGACCCTTGGCCATTCTGCCCCTGACGCAAAACCGCAGTGGCATTGTCTGGACGGAGCAGCGGCAGGTTGCGCAAAACATTCACAACCTTAGCGATGAGGATTATCTTAACATCCTGCGCCCAAGGTTTGGCGATTTTCTCGGTGAGATTTCTCTGGCGGGCGAGCGGTATGTCTACCCTCTGTCGCTGTCCACAACCCATCGCATGATTGCGGATCGGGTTGCTCTTGTTGGCGATGCTGCCCATGCGGTGCATCCGATTGCCGGACAGGGGCTCAATTCTGGCTTTAAAGATGTGGCTGCTTTGGCCGAGGTGCTCTGCGACACCAAGCGCCGAGGTCAGGATCTCGGAATTCATACCACGCTTGCCGAATACCAAAAATGGCGCGGATTTGATAATGCTCTGCTGTGTACGGCGACCCACAGTTTCAACAGATTATTCTCAAACAACAATCCGATTTTGCGCGGCCTTCGCGATCTTGGCATGGGGCTCGTCAATGCCGCGCCCAAATTGCGAAGAAATTTTGTTGCCACCGCCACAGGTACCGCAGGAGATCCGCCGCGGCTGCTGAGGGGTGAGCCTCTTTAGGGGCTAGGCGTCATCGATTTCGCGGGCTTCACTCACCAACATGATCGGAATCGCTTCGCGAATTGGATAGGCCAAATGTGCAGATTTTGAAATTAATTCCTGAGCGCTGGCATCATAGACCAAAGGCCCGCCCGTCTGCGGGCAAATCAACGCCTCCAACATTTTCCCATCTATGTCACTCATTGTAAGAAATCCTCATCTGCCCCGCCGCGCAGGGCAAATTCAAGCAATGTGGTCAATGTCTCACGCCGGGTGCTGAGACTCGGCGCTTCAAGCAGGGCCTGCTTATCTTCGGGTTCAAACGGGCACAGCATGGATAAAGAGTTGATCAGCAACTCATCATCTGCCTGCTGCATGGTGTCCCAATCGGTTGAGAGCTGCCGATCATCAAAATAGCGTTTCAACGCGGCCATGAAGCTGGCCCTATCGAAGTTTTCGTCTCGTTCAACCTTGCCCAAATCGCGCTCAAAACCGGCCCAAGACACATGGCATCGACGGTAAGGGGTGAAGCCTTCCACCTCATCTTTGATCCGAAACCGGCTCATGCCCGAGAGCGTCACCATGTAGCGGCCGTCTTCAGTTTCCGAAAACTGATTGAGCCGCCCAGCGCAGCCGATCGCATGCAGCCGCGTCTCGCCAGTGCGCGCCTGATAGGGCTGCACCATGCCGATCAATCGGCTTGAGGTTTTCATGCAATCCTCAATCATGCTGAGAAAACGCGGCTCGAAAATATGCAACGGCAGTTTTGCACGCGGCAACAGCAGCGCCCCCGGCAAGGGGAAAACGGGGATCACATCCGGCATATCGAATTTAAACGTCATGACTCTTAGCTAGCTCGGCTTGCGCATCATGCAAATATTAAAGACGACAGTTTACGACGCCCATTCAAAACAATGGGATCATTCGCGGGTAATGCGTCAAAAATGATAAAAAGTTGGGTTTTCGCTGCGGCTTCATTCCAGTCACGATCTCTGCGAAACAGCTCCAAAAGATGATCCACCGCCGCCTGCGTATCCCCCACGGCGTGGAGCGCAATTGCCAAATCAAACCGTGCTTGATGATTGTCACCCTCTGCCTCAACCGCAGCGCGCAATTCCTCCAAAGGTCCTGCACCTGCCGCTTGCTTGGCCAGTTCCAATTGCGCGTAGAGCGCTTCAAGCTCGGCTGCCTTGCTGATATCTGCGGGCGCGCCGTTCAGGGTCGCTTCGGCTTGCTCTAAATCACCCTGTGCAAGATAGCATCGCACCAGGCCGGCATAGGCGCCCACGGTCGAGGGCTCTTCTTGCAAAATCGCAGCGAAGATTTGTGCGGCATCTTTAAAATCGCCATCGGCCAGCATCTCTTGTGCCGCACTCAAAGCATCCGCAAGTCCGCCGTCCGGCGCACCATTGCCCATAGCGGACACGCGATCCACAAAGGCTTGGATTTCTGATCCGGGCACTGCACCTTGAAACCCGTCAACCGGTTTTCCTTGCCAAAACGCATAGACGGTTGGAATGGATTGGATTTGCAACTGACCGGCAATCGCTTGGTTTTCATCCACATTCAGCTTCACCATCTTCACGGCGCCCTTGGCCGCAGTTACAGCAGCTTCCAAAGCCGGGCCCAGAGTTTTGCATGGCCCGCACCATGGCGCCCAAAAGTCCACAATGACCGGCACAGATTGCGATGTTTCGATCACATCTTGCATAAAGCTCTGTTCTGATCCGTCTATAATCAATGCGTCGCCATCGGCTGGCGTGGCGGCAGTGTTCAGTTCCAACATGATAAATTCCTTTAAGGTTAGGCTCTATATGAGTGCCTCAATGGCGTTTGCCAAGAGCCCTTACAGATCAAAGCTGGCAAAAACAGGCGCATGATCGGAGGGTTTCTCCCATCCCCGCGCATCACGCAGCACCCGGCTGGAATGCGCAGCGGCAGAAATATCGGAGGTGGCCCAGATATGGTCCAAGCGGCGCCCTTTGTCCGCTGCATCCCAATCCTTGGCGCGATACGACCACCAGCTGTAGAGCAAGCCGTCGGGAATATCCTGCCGGGTCACATCGACCCAATTGCCTGCGGACATCACCTCATTGAGATGCGCCACCTCTATCGGCGTATGGCTGACGATTTTGAGCAGTTTCTTGTGATCCCAAACGTCGTCTTCGCGAGGGGCAATATTCAAATCGCCCACTAAGATGCAGCGCTGCGGTTTTTGTGCCGCAAAAATATCGCGCAGCTCGGTGAGATAATCGAGTTTTTGTCCGAACTTCTCATTTTGCTCGCGATCCGGCACATCGCCACCGGCAGGCACATAGTGATTGTGGATGATCACCCCATTGGGCAAACGGGCCGCCACATGCCGGGCGTGCCCCAATTGTGCCAGATCCAAACTTCCCGCATCCTCCAGCGGAAATTTGGACAAGATGGCCACGCCATTATAGCCCTTTTGACCACGCGCCACCATGTGGGGATAGCCCAAATCTGCAAAACCCGCTGTTGGGATCAACTCAACTGGACTTTTGCACTCTTGCAAGCACAAAACATCAGGTGCCTGGTCGCGGAGCAGTTGCAAAACAATCGCCTCGCGTAGGCGAACCGAATTAATATTCCAAGTGGCAAGGGTGAAGGCCATGCGCGCAGCTCCGTTCAAGTTTAATCCCGTTTACCTATAGAGCATGAGACCCGGCAACCAACCCGTTTTCATCAAAAACTTTTGCGCAATGGCACATCAGATCGAAAGGGCGTATTCAGAGGCCATGACACGATTGCCAACATATGACCATGAACGCATCCTTCAGGCCCAAGGCTGCCAGGTGATTGCCGGTGTCGATGAAGTTGGACGCGGCCCGATCAGCGGTCCGGTCTTTGCCGCTGCTGTTATTTTGGACCCGAAACATATCCCCATCGGACTGAACGACAGCAAAAAACTCTCCGCCAAGAAGCGCGAGGCCTTACTGCAAAGCATCCTGGCTCATGCGGATGTTTCGGTGGCCAGCGCCTCAGAGCGTGAGATTGAGCAGATCAATATTCTGCGGGCTGCGCATCTGGCCATGGAACGCGCTGTGGCAGGGTTGAAGCAAACACCAGATCATGTGCTGGTGGATGGCAATATCATTCCGCGCAATCTTGAAATCCCGGCCACGGCTTTGGTCAAAGGGGACTCTTTATCCGTGTCTATTGCAGCCGCTTCAATTGTGGCAAAAATTAGGCGTGATTTGGTCATGTGTGATTTAGCGCAACAGTTTCCCGGCTATGGATGGGAAAAAAATGCCGGATATCCGACAGCAGAGCATCTAAAAGCCCTCCAAGATTTCGGGGTGACCCCACACCATAGACGAACCTTCAAACCGGTACACAATATCTTGTATCAAGGAAAAAATTTAAACTGCTGATAAGAAAAAGAAATTGACGCCGAATCGTTCCTGACTCATCCTAGGCCTAACCAACGAGTGCGAAAATGCACCATGGGCAGAGGCAGAAAAATGAATCAAACACCGAATGAAACGGCAGTCGATGGGCTGCCGCTGAACACAATTATCGATGGCGACTGCATCGATGTCATGAACGCACTTCCGGAAAGCAGCGTCGATCTGATCTTCGCCGATCCCCCCTATAACTTGCAGCTCAAGTCAGATCTGCACCGCCCGGACAACTCCAAGGTGGATGCGGTCGATGATCACTGGGATCAATTCGACAGCTTTGCAGCCTATGACACTTTCACCCGCAACTGGCTGAAAGCGGCAAGGCGCATTCTCAAGCCCAATGGCGCGATCTGGGTGATTGGAAGTTATCACAATATTTTTCGGGTCGGCACAGCCTTGCAAGATGCGGGCTATTGGATCTTGAACGATGTGATCTGGCGTAAATCAAACCCGATGCCAAACTTCCGCGGCAAGCGCTTTACCAATGCGCATGAAACCATGATCTGGGCGTCCAAAGCTGAAGGGTCAAAATATACGTTCAACTATGAAGCGCTCAAAGCCATGAATGAAGGCATTCAAATGCGCAGCGATTGGGTGCTGCCGATTTGCAACGGGCATGAGCGGCTAAAGGACGAAAACGGCGACAAGGCCCATCCAACGCAAAAACCCGAAAGCCTGCTGCACCGGGTTCTGCTTGGATCCACCAACCCTGGCGATGTGGTGCTCGATCCATTCTTTGGCACAGGCACGACGGGGGCTGTGGCAAAAATGCTGGGCCGTGATTTTATCGGAATTGAGCGCGAAGAGACCTACCGCAAAGTTGCGCAAAAGCGGATCGACAACGTGCGCAAATATGACAGCGACGCCCTGGCGGTCAGCCTGTCCAAACGCGCAGAACCCCGGGTTGCCTTTGGCCAGCTCGTCGAACGCGGTATGCTGCGGCCGGGTGAAGTGCTCACCAGCCCACGCGGCAAGGAGGCCAAAGTGCGCGCCGATGGCACCTTAGTCAGCGGTGAAGCGGCTGGCTCCATCCATCAAGTGGGCGCGGTGCTGGAGAATGCGCCGTCCTGCAACGGGTGGTCCTATTGGAATTTCCGACGCGATGGCAAGACGGTCTCTATAGATCTTCTGCGCCAACAAATTCGCTCAGAAATGCGTCAACGCCCCAACTAACCTCATCCGAACACATAAGTTTCGCCTGTGCTTGCATATCTATGCCAAGCGCCACCTTATGCCCCGCCGTTCTGGTGGGGCATTTTTTATCGCGGCAAGGGATTTGTGGCCTTGTTATAGGGGGTCCAATCCGCAATCTCTGGATAATACATCTTGCGCCAGCGCTGCACCTGGGGGTTCATAAACCGGCGAAACCGCCAAGGAAACATCGCCATTATGGCCATAATCGGATAGCCAAAAGCCAATTGCGGGGCCTCCTCAGGCGCGTAGGTTTGCAGCAAGGGATATGGGCGGTCTGGCTTGTAGTGATGGTCAGAATGGCGTTGCAGATTGATCAGCAACCAATTGGACGCCCGATGCGCGGCATTCCATGAATGGCGCGGCAAGACATGCTCATAGAGGCCATCACCCAAATGTTTGCGGGTCAACCCATAGTGCTCAATATAGTTGACCAGTTCCAATTGCCAAACAGCAACAAAAGCCTGGAAAGCAAAGAGCATCACCCCGGCAAAACCGCCGATACCAAAAGCCAAAACCAAAATGCCAGCCTGCAACACAACATATCGCAACAGAGGGTTCTTTGGATGGAAAAACCCGCGCCCGGCCCGGCGTAGCATGGCCCTCTCAGCGGCTATGGCAGAAAAAAAGCACTGCTTCAGCACCCTGGGAAAGAAACGGTAGAAACTCTCATTATAGCGTGCCGTGACCGGATCCCGCGGGGTTCCGACATAGCGATGATGCACCAGCAAATGCTCGCTGCGAAAATGCGAATACAGCACCATCGCCAAAAGCAGATCTGCCATCCAGCGTTCAACCGCAGTTTTTTGGTGCATCATTTCATGGCTATAATTGATGCCAATCGTACCAGACATGACGCCCAAACTGAAAAAAAGCCCCAATTGCTCCCAAAAACTCAGGTGAGCCGAATGCGAGACATAGATCAAGAGGCCAAAAATACTGACAAACTGGAAAGGCGTCCAAAGCAAAGTGGCCCATCGGTAGCCTGCCAAAGCCGAGACATCCGTTGCCGGATCCGCATTGGCGTGAGATAGACCGAACGCGAGGTCAAGCAGCGAGAACACATACCAAGCCAGAACCGGGGTAAGCAAAACCCACCAGCCGCCCCAAAAGGCGCTCGCCCAGATTAGGGGGAACAGCAAATAAGACACCCAAAAGGGTAAAACCTTGCGCCATTGCCCAATCTCCGGCCTCGGGCTCAGATCTGCCATCGTTCAATCCTTAAAATATCAGGCACATGCGCACCCTTGATCCGAAAGTTACAATGCCAACGCGGGGCTCACAGATCTTTGCAGCACAAAGGCGGCTCTGAATGATGCCACATTGAAAATTTATTCCCTGAATTCAACCTAAGGTTTGGGGTTCAAGCTGACAAGACCCGCTATATTTCTGCCTCTGCCATGCTCCAAATCTTGCGCATGACTGTTGGAAGGTCTGCCGGGCGGAAGTCCTCAGCGGCGGTGAATGTTTGATTGGTTCGGTGGGCATCAACTTTGGCCACCATCACCCGCAAACGCAGATGAAAATGCGTGAACGTATGGCGCACCTCGCCCGGTGCCTCGATCCAATCTGCTTGCATCGGAGGCGTCGCCTGTGGCAGCGTTTCGCGCCATTCACTGCCGGGCCAGCCCAGCATGCCACCCAACAAGCCGCGCTCTGGGCGCTGCTCCAGCAAGACAGCCCCGTCGCTGCGCCGCGCGACATAAGCGGTCCCGAAGCGCGTGGGTTTTTTCACCTTTGGCACTTTCCTCGGCAAATCCGCCGCAGTGCCGGCTTTGCGCGCCGCGCAAATGTCATGCCAAGGGCAGAGGGCGCAACGTGGTGATTTCGGCGTGCAAATCGTGGCGCCCAAATCCATCACCGCTTGTGCATAATCGCCGGGCCGCGCTTGCGGGGTTAGGCTTGCGGCATATGACGTCAGCATGCCCTTCGACTGTGGAAGCGGCGCATGGAGATCAAACAAACGCGCCATGACCCGCTCAACATTGCCATCCACCACCGTTTCCGCATGATCAAATGCAATCGCAGCGATCGCAGCGCTGGTATAGGGGCCAATGCCCGGCAAATTTTGCAAGGCCGCGCGATCTGCTGGGAATTTTCCACCATGCTCCGCCACAATAACGCGGGCGCATTTCAACAAATTGCGCGCTCGAGCATAATACCCCAGCCCCGCCCAAGCTGCCATCACATCGGCATCTTCCGCCGCAGCCAAATCCACCACCGTTGGCCATTTCTTTGTGAAGTTGAGAAAATAGGCCTTCACCGCCGCCACGGTGGTTTGCTGCAACATGATTTCAGAGAGCCAAATTCGATAAGGATCTGGCAGCTGCCCAGCCGCGCGCGCCGCCGGGCTGACACGCCAGGGCAACTCCCGCGCATGGGCATCATACCAGTTCAAAAGCTCAGTTGAATTCATGAGATCACGCAAGTTTGAGTAACTTTCTGCAAAAGTGGTGGCGTTGCCCCCGGCTTCAGGTAAAATAGGGTAAATCAGGAAGAGTCAGCAAGATCGATGCAAAAAGACCTAAGCAGATCCAAAAAACACGGGGCCGGCTTTCGGCGCACCTCTGCTTTGCTTGAGCAAAAACTTCGAAACGCCGGGGAATCGCGTGGCTTTGCGATCACACGGCTGCTGACCCACTGGTCCGAAATTGTCGGTGCACCTATTGCGGAAGTCTGCACACCGGTGAAAGTCAGCTACGCTCAAAAGGGGTTTGGTGCAACATTGGTTGTCCTAACCACCGGGCCACAGGCTGAGATGCTGGCCATGCAATTGCCGCAGCTGCGCGAAAAGGTGAATGCCTGCTATGGTTACAACGCGATTTCCCGCATTCGCATCACCCAGACAGCCCCCATTGGATTTTACGACGGCAAAGCCCGGTTTGGAGCGCCACCAAGAAGCCTCCCCCCAGCGCCCTGCCCCGCCACGGCCCAAAAAGCCCAGGCCATTGCTTGCGAGATCAAAGACGAAGGCCTAAGAGCAGCTTTGGCAGCCTTCGGTGAAAACATTATAAAACATGAAAAGAGATCTTGAGATGAAAAAGACCTATGTGATCGGATTGGTATTTGTACTCGCCTTGGGCATCGGCGCTTACATGGTTAAGACGCCCGCACCCTCTGGATTAACCGGCCCAAGCTTTGGCGCCGCCAATGCAACCGAAGCCGGTGAGATTGACACCTCCTCTATTCTTGAGATGACACTTGGTGCCAAAGACGCGCCAATCCAGATGATAGAATACGCCAGCTACACCTGCCCCCATTGCCGCACCTTTCACAAGGATGTGTTTCAAAAGCTCAAAGCTGATTATATTGACACAGGCAAACTCTATTTTACCTATCGCGAGATCTATTTTGATCGCTATGGCCTCTGGGGTTCCATCGTCGCCCGCTGCGGCGGGGCGGATAAATTCTTTGCCATTTCCGATCTTCTCTACACCAAGCAATCCGAATGGACCAAAGGCACCCCGGCCGAAATTGCAGAGAATTTGCGCCGCATTGGCCTCACCGCCGGCCTGTCGCAAGACGATGTTGAGGGATGCTTTACCGATGGGAAAAAAGCACAAAGCCTAGTGGCTTGGTATGAGGCGAACAGGGCCGAAGATGACATCTCTTCCACCCCGTCCTTTGTCATCAACGGTGTGAAATATTCCAATATGTCTTACGCTGAATTGCAAAAAATTCTGGATGCACAATAAAAATCAAAGTCCAAGGTTGATGAGTTTTTCATCAATCTTGGACCAATCTTTGATCTCAAGCCGCACGGGCAGGGCCAAAACCTCCCTTTGATATTGCGCCGGCAATCTGGCGGCATCTTTTTCCGTACAAACCAACTGCGCATTCAGCGACCGCGCCTTTGCAGCCAGCCGTTTCATCAAGGGCAGCGACAGCGGCTCATGATCCGACAGGGCTTCACAGCCCAAAATATTGGCGCCAAGATCGCGCAGGGTGGCAAAGAATTTTTCTGGATGGGCAATCCCGGCAAAGGCAAAAACCGGTAGCCCCTGCCAAGGCATGCCGGTGAGCAAAGGTTTGATCTGGCCCTCAATCCGCAAATGCCCATGCTCTGGCCCCAAAGCCGCAAACCGCCGCTGCGCCGCCGCCTCACCAATGGACAGGCAAAGATCGGCACGCGCCAAACCTTTGGCCAGGGGCTCTCGCAAGGGGCCGGCCGGCACACAAAACCCATTGCCAAATCCAAGAGCCGCATCGACGACAAGGATCGAAAGATCTTTGTTCACAGTGGGATCTTGGAAACCATCGTCCAACAAAATCACATCTGGATTTTGCGCCATAGCCAGGGCCAAACCCTCGGCTCTTTTGCGCGCCACCACCACGGGGCAAAAGGCAGCAATCAACAAAGGCTCATCGCCCACCTCCGCCGCCCCATGTGCTTTGGGATCCACCAAAACTGGCTGAGACACCCTGCCACCATAGCCGCGCGACAAGACAACAACCTGCTGGCCACGCTGCTTGAGATGCTCGGCCAATGCTATAACCACAGGCGTTTTCCCCGTGCCGCCGGCATTGATATTTCCAACACAAATCACCGGGCAGGGCGCTTGAAGCGCCTGCGATGCCCGGTTTTGCCGCCACGCCGTTGCCGCACCATAGAGCCAGCCCAATGGCCAAAGACCATAGGCTAAGACTCCGGGCGATTGATGCCAAAACTGCGGCGTGCGTATCATTGCCGCGCTTCCCCAAGGCCCAATTTTTGCAAGGTTGTCTCCACCAAACGATCCGTCATCTCTGCCCCTTCTGAGACCACCTCCCAACCCGCGGCGGCCATCTCGGCGCATTGGTCAGGTTCCATCAACGCCGCCACGCGCCGGCTCAAATCTTGTGCAATCTTCAATGGCTGCGTGGCCCCGGCGTCCTGCAAGCGTTTATAGGCATGTTGATGGTGGCCAATTTCCGGCCCATGCACAACCGCGCTCCCCAAAGCAGCCGCCACCATTGGATTGGGCACATCGCCACTGGTCAAACTCCCGCCCATGTAAGCCAGGGCCGCGAGACGATACCAAAGTCCCGTATCTTCACCCGATTCCGCGAGAAAGACTTGAGTCCGCGATTCCGGCTCACCCTCCACGGCCCGCGCATGCGCGGTCAATCCCAATTCAGAACATAGCGCTAGGCAATCTTCCATAGCTGCGGGATCCTGCAAATCCAAAATCAGCATCATACGATGCGCCTTGCGCTGGGCTTGCATAAAGGCATCCATCACCGTGCGTATTTCTTGCTGGGGCACCCGATGCGCAAACCATACAGGGCGCCCAGCCAAAATTTCGCCAATACGATCCCGTTCACCCTCATCACAGCCGGGCGCCACGACGCCACCAAGAAGTGGCCCGAGGACCTCAATATTGCGGGCGGGCAAGCCAAGGTTTCTAAGGCTCCCCGTTGATGCAGTTGAGGCAACAAAAGCATAGAACACAGGTTTCAAAGTCTGCCGCGCGATCGTCTTTCGCCAAAGCCAGGTTCGGCTCCAGAGCGGGCGGGTTTCTGCATTGATCAAGAGGGTCGGGATTGAGCGGCGATGGTTTAAGCCGAACAATGCACTGGCGACACTGGCCTCGGCCCAGAGGCATAAATCCGGCGAGGTCTCCGACAACCAAGCCAAACCCGCTTGAGCATCCGCCTCATCCAAAACCACCACATCCGGTGCAACAGCAACCGCAGAGGCCGGGGCCGTGAGAACATAAGACAGAGCTGGCTCACTCAATTGCGCCCGCATCAAAACCTCACGGATGGCTTCGATCGCCTGAGGTGTATTGCCATGAGCCCATATAAGCGGGCGGTCTGTTCTGGCCTCTGTCGTCATATCCGCCCCTAAGTTAGACCCGCCAAAAGGCCGGGGTGAATGTCTCGATTGCTCGCCACCATTCCGTTCAGCTGTGCCGCCGCGCTGTTAAAAAGGGGCGCAGCTCCGGTTTGATCTGTCGCCAGCCCACCGGCCTCCTTCACAATCAAACTTCCCGCCGCCACGTCCCACTCCCATGTCGGTCTTAAAGTCAGCATGCCATCGAAAGCGCCATTGGCGACCAAGCACAATCGACAGGCCAAAGAAGAGCGGAAACTGCGTTTTAAATCAGGAAAACCACCGGGCCAAAACGCAGGGTCAAAATTAGATTTGGCAGATAATATATCCGCCCCCTGGGTCTCGGCGCGCGGCGAGACTGAAATTGGCGCGCCGTTCAGAAAGGCGCCGCCGTCCAAACACGCACAGAACATCATATCCAACACCGGCAAATAGACCGCTGCCGCTTGAATTTGCCCAGCTTTGGCGACTGCTAATGAATGTGACCAATGTTCTGTCCCAGCAATAAAGGCCCGCGTGCCATCTATTGGATCGACGATAAATACATGTTCTTTTTGTAATCTTTCTGCGCCGTCTTCCGTCTCTTCAGATAGCCAGCCATAGTCGGGACGCGCGGCGCGCAACTCTGCCGACAGCATTTTATCGACCGCGAGATCGGCCTCGGTCACCGGACCAGCATTGTCTGATTTGTCCCATATCTCAGGATCTTTTTGAAAAAATCCCATGGCAATACCACCGGCAGCGCGGGCAGCTTGGGTTATGAGTTCAAGATCATTCACCAGCAATTGCCATCGATGGAACCAATAAGGACGGCACAACCCGCGACAGATAGGCCCGCCCATCATTGGCAGGAACAATATTCAGCAGCATCTCCCGCAAATTTCCCGCGATGGTGCATTCATTGACCGGGTAGGCAATCTCACCATTTTCCACCCAAAAGCCCGAAGCGCCGCGCGAATAATCCCCAGTTGTGTCATTGATCGACGCGCCAATCAAAGACGTCAGCAAGAGACCCCTGCCCATATCGCGGATCAAATCGTCCCGGCTTTGCTGGCCGGGTGTCAGCGCTACATTGCCCACCCCGGGTGAGGGCGGCCCGGACGGCCCACGCATCGCGGAGCCTGTACTCTGTAGACCCAATTGCGCGGCTGTAGATAAATCAAGCGTCCATTGTTGCAAGACCCCATCCGCTACAATCGCCCGCTCTGCCACAGGCAAGCCTTCCCCATCAAAAGGGCGCGAGCCGCCAGTGCGTTTGCGATGCGGGTTTTCCAGCAAGGAAATCCCCCGCGGCAAAACCAAGCTGTGCATGTCATTTTGCAGCCAGCTTGCGCCACGCGCCACAGCCGATCCATTGCTCGCAGCAAGAAGATGCCCAATCAGGCCACTGGAAATTCGTTCATCATACAGAACCGGAAAAACGCCTGTGGGGGGTTTGCGCGCCCCTTGGCGCGCTACGGCCCGCTCCCCTGCACGGCGGCCAACCTCAGAGGGCGCGCGCAAATCTGCGCGAAAAATCCGGGAATCGCCATCATAATCGCGTTCCATCTGAGAACCGGTGCCCGCAATGGCCACACAGGAGAACCCATGATCGGTCCGCGCATATCCCCCGCTAAAACCGTTCGACATGCAAAGCTGAATGCGCCGCGCGCCAAAGGCCGCCCCGGCCGATTGGCATTGGCTAACTCCCGGCACCTCTAAAGCTGCGGCTTCCGCTTCAAGCGCCGTCGCCTGCAATTGCGCCGCCGATGGCTCCTCGGCCGGATCGCAGAGTTCAAGAGTCTCGACGTCCCAATCACGGGCCAGTTGCTCCGCGCTGGCCTGACGCAGGTAGGCATCATCCGGCGCATGACGCGCCATTTCAACGGCGCGCTGGGCCATAAGCTCTATAGCCTCCCTGCTGACATCAGAGGCCGAAACACAGGCCTGGCGGGCGCCCAGCATAACCCGCAGCCCAATATCAATGCCCTCTGCACGTTCGGCTTGCTCAAGCTGCCCGCCGCGCACTTCAATAGAGTGCGACACCCCATCAACCACCAGAGCATCGCAGGCATCCGCCCCAGCACGTTTCGCGGCATCCAGCAGCTGTTGACCGAGGTCGACCAAAGATCTTTTCATTATATGTCCTCTTCTGCTCCCTTGCTAACCAGCAATCGCCGGCCCTACAAGTCGGAGCGATTTGGGAGCGCCACATCGGCGGATAAAATGCAGCTTTGCCGATAATGCACCAGTCTGGGCTTGAATGACCGCCATAACCGCGTATCAATTCGCGAGATATGTTGCAGGCCTGTTCCTGCGCTGGACTTGAAGGAAAAGTTGATGACAAAAATCGGTCTTTTAGGCGCAGGGCGCATTGGTCAGGTGCATGCCCGTGCTGTATCATCGGTGCCCAACGCTCAGTTGGTCGCAGTTGCCGATCCTATGCCCGCCGCCGCCGAGGCTGTGCGTGACACCTATGGCTGCGAGATTCGCACGATTGAGCAGATCAAAGACTCGGCAGATATTGACGCGGTGATCATCTGCACCCCGACCGACACCCATGCAGATTTGATCGAGGATTTTGCCCGCGCAGGCAAAGCGATTTTCTGTGAAAAACCGGTTGATCTGGATCTGTCGCGCGTAAAAGCCTGCCTGAAAACTGTGGAGGAGACCAAGGCCACGTTGATGGTTGGCTTTCAAAGACGCTTTGATCCAGACTTCCAAGCTCTGCGCGCGCAGATTGATGCAGGCCATATTGGTACGGTCGAGATGGTCACATTGATCAGCCGCGATCCCGGCGCGCCGCCTTATGAGTACATTGAGCGCTCCGGTGGCATCTTTCGAGACATGATGATCCATGATTTTGATGTGGCACGCTGGATGCTGGGCGAGGAGGTCGAAACGGTGCAGGCGGCAGGCTCCGTGCTCACCGATCCCGAAATTGCAAATCGCGGCGATTTTGACAGCGCGAATGCCATTTTGCGCACAGCCAGCGGCAAACAATGCACCATCAGCAATTCGCGCCGCGCCACCTTTGGTTATGATCAGCGCATCGAGGTGCATGGGTCAGGCGGCTCCGTGTCTGCCGACAATCACCACCAATCGCGTGTCACCTTAGCCAATGGCACGGGCTATACCCGCCCGCCGCTGCTCGATTTCTTCATGACCCGCTATATCGCGGCCTATGCGGCGGAGATTGAACATTTTGTGGCCTGTTTAAATTCAGGGCAGACCCCTCGGACCAGTGGCTATGACGGGCTGATGTCTCTTGCCTTAGCAGAGGCCGCCTTGGAATCGGCTCGCACGGGCCAGGCGGTGCGGCCAGCAGATCTTTTGCGCCGCAGTTAAGCAGGCGCTCGGCCACGCACAGGCAGCAGATACCCCCCCTTTGAAAGGTGAATGAAATGAAATTGATTATGGCAGAAGCCTCCCCCTTTGCCCGCAAAGTTCGGGTTTTATTGCGCGAGACCAACCAGCTGAAAGATGTAGAAGAGGTCAGCATCGCGACCTCGCCTTTTCAGGTCAATGAACAGGCCAGAGCCGGCAATCCAACTGGCCGTATCCCCTCTTTAAGTCGCGCCGATGGGCCTGCGCTCTATGACAGCCGCGTGATCACGCGTTATTTGGATGCAAAAGCCTCTGCCGGGCTATATCCCGAGGCCGGGCTTTGGGATGTGCTCACGGTAGAGGCCACGGGCGATTCGATGATGGATAGTGCCGTGAGCATTTCCTATGAGCTGCGCCTGCGTTCCCAGGAGAAGGTCAGCACCGAATGGACCGATGCCCAATGGGCCAAGGTCACGGGTGGCTGTGATGCCTTGCAAAACCAATGGATGGATCTGCTGAACGGCCCGCTCACCATGGCGCATATCAGCATTGCTTGTGCTTTGGGATATCTGGACCTGCGCCATGATGCGCGCAATTGGCGGCAAGGACATGACGGGCTCGCGGCTTGGTTTGCAGATTTCTCAAAACGCCCGAGCTTCCGAGACACACATTTCGACGGGTGAACCGAGCCGCAACCGGGGTGGCCCGGTGCAATTGTTACAAAAATGCGGCAAATTTGCACCTTGCAGACTGCGCCCGATTGTCCGCTGGACGCGGCGCTGTCCCTGAGCTAGGAACCGGATCGAGTGACCCTGCTTCGGTGGGGTCCGAGTCTTTGGGCCAGTCCTGACTGGCAATTAACTTGGAGGAACCTCGTGGCGCATACAGATGAACACGAAGGCACCCGTAGAGATTTTCTCTACTATGCCGCGGCAGGTGCAGGCGCAGTAGCAGCGGGCGCAGCGGTTTGGCCTTTGGTCAACCAGATGAACCCCTCAGCGGATGTTTTGGCCTTGGCCGCAATCCGCGTGGATGTGGCCGATGTTGAACCGGGTACACAAATCACCGTTCTGTGGCAGGGCAAGCCAGTCTTCATTCGCCGCCGCACAGAAAGTGAAATTGAAGCGGCCCGGGCCGTTGATATGGGTGATTTGATCGACGGCAATGACCGCAATGACAATAAACCAGATCTTCCAGCAACCGATGAAAACCGCGCACTTGACGAAAATGGCGAATGGTTGGTCATGCTGGGCGTTTGCACCCACTTGGGCTGTGTGCCCTTGGGCGATGGCGCTGGTGAATTTGGCGGTTGGTTCTGCCCCTGTCACGGATCACATTACGATACAGCTGGCCGAATTCGCAAAGGTCCAGCCCCAGAAAACCTCTTGGTGCCAGTGGCCCGTTTCGACGGCGAAACGGAACTGGTTATCGGCAAGGAGAACGCATAATGGGCGGTATTCCACACGATCATTACGAACCAAAGTCCAAGGCGACACAAGCGATCAATTCGCGTCTGCCAATCATTGGTCTGCTATATGACACATTGATGATCCCCACTCCAAAGAACCTGAACTGGATGTGGATTTGGGGCATTGTTTTAACCTTCTGTTTGGCCATGCAAATTGTCACAGGCGTTGTTCTGGTGATGCATTACACCCCGCATGTCGATCTGGCCTTCGCCTCGATTGAGCACATCATGCGCGACGTAAATGGCGGCCATATGATTCGCTATTTCCACATGAATGGCGCGTCTTTGTTCTTTATTGCTGTTTATGCCCATATGTTCCGTGGACTGTACTACGGCAGCTATAAAGCACCGCGTGAAATCACATGGATCATTGGTATGTTGATCTATCTGTTGATGATGGCGACCGGGTTTTTAGGATATGTGTTGCCTTGGGGGCAAATGTCCTTCCATGGCACAGCCGTGATCACAGGTCTGTTTGGTGCGATTCCCTTCATTGGTGAGCCTCTTCAAACCTGGCTCTTGGGCGCCAGCGCCGTAGGTCAACCGGCTTTGAACCGCTTCTTCAGCTTGCACTACCTCCTGCCGTTTTTAATTGCAGGGCTGGTAATTGTGCACATCTGGGCTTTCCACACCACAGGCAACAACAACCCAACCGGGGTTGAAGTGCGCCGGGGTTCGAAGGCCGAAGCGGCAAAAGACACGGTCCCATTTTGGCCCTATTTCGTGGTGAAGGATCTCTTTGCCCTGGGCCTCATCATGACCGTTTTCATGGCAATCGTTGGCTTCATGCCAAACTATCTTGGCCACCCTGACAACTATATCGAAGCCAACGCATTGGTGACACCGGCGCATATCGTGCCTGAATGGTACTACCTTCCATTCTACGCCATTTTGCGCGCCTTTACATCCGAAGTCTGGGTTGTTCAGATCGCAAGCTTTCTGACAGGCGGAATCATTGACGCGAAATTCTTCGGTGTTCTGGCCATGTTCGGTGCGATTGCGGTTATGGCCCTTGCGCCATGGCTCGACACGTCAAGCGTGCGTTCTGGCCGGTATCGCCCCATGTTCAAATGGTGGTTTGGCATCTTGGTTGCAGACTTCATCTTCTTGATGTGGCTCGGTGCGCGTCCTGCGGAAGAACCCTATGCCTCTTTCTCTTTGATTGGCGCGACCTATTGGTTTGCCTACTTCCTGGTTATCTTGCCCTTGCTGGGCGTGCTTGAGAAACCCTCAACACCGCCTGCAACCATCGAAGATGACTTTAATGCCAAACACGGCGCAGCGGGTGCAGCGGATGCTGCCCACCCAGCAGAGTGAGAAGGGAACGAAATATGTTCAAGAAACTCACAACAGGTCTGACACTGGCTTTGCTTCTCGCCACTGGCGGGGCGCAGGCTGCTGGAAGTGAAGGCTATGTTTATGACCACGCTTTCTCTTTTGAAGGTCCGTTTGGCTCCTATGATCAAGAACAGTTGCGGCGTGGATTGAAAATCTACACGGAAGTTTGCTCCTCTTGCCACGGCATGAAGTTCGTTCCCATTCGCTCCTTGGGCGACGAGGGCGGGCCACATCTGAGTAAGGAAGAAGTGCGGACTTATGCCTCTGATTTCATCGAAGTTTGGGATCAAGATCTGAATGATGGCGAAGGCGATTACCGCGCAGCGGTTCCAGCGGATCACTTCCCCAAGGGCGGCAATGCCAATGCGCCAGATCTGTCTTTGATGGCCAAAGCGCGCGCGGGTTTTCATGGACCGGCTGGAACAGGCATCAACCAACTGGTTAAAGGCATGGGCGGCGCGGAATATATTCTGTCTTTGCTCACTGGCTACACCGGAAATGAAAAAACCTCCGCGGGCGTGACGCTGTATGAGAACACCGCCTACCCTGGCGGCTGGATTTCCATGGCGCCACCTTTAGAAGATGAGCTGGTTGAATTTGAAGACGGCCACAAGAACGATCTTCAGCATCTCTCCGAAGATATTTCGGCCTTCTTGATGTGGACCGCAGAACCAAAACTCAATGACCGGAAACGTGCCGGCATGGTTGGGGTTTTGATTTTGGGCTTTTTGACCCTACTGCTCTATCTGGCCAATAAGGCGCTCTGGCGTCCGATAAAATATAGAAAAGACTAAGTCTTTTGACACAGCAAAACGCGCCTCCTCCGGGGCGCGTTTTTTTATGGCTCAAGGTGCGCGCCGCCCCAAATATGTCTGCAAAGCCAATGGGGGCTCGTCGAATAGGGGCCCGATTGGTACAGGCGCCTGAGCCTGACCCTCGGCAACCAGAATGGCATACTGCGCAAAGCTCAATGCATCTTGCGGATCATGGGTGACCATCAATGCGGTGATGCCCGCCTCCTGAACAATCTGCCGCGTGAGTTCAAGCATTTCGTCCTTCAGCGCCGGACCCAGAGCCGCAAAAGGCTCATCCAGCAGCAACAGTGGACGTTGGCGCAACAAGACCCGCGCCAAACCCGCGCGACCTTGCTGACCGCCCGAGAGGTCACGCGGATAGGACATCGCCTTGTCCCCCAGTCCCACCTGATCCAGCGCGGCCACAGCCTGTGCCTTCTGAGAGGCCGATAGGCGCATGTCTGGCCGCAGACCAATTGCCACATTGTCCAGCACGGTGAGATGAGGAAAAAGATTGTGATCTTGAAACAATATACTCAGTGGCCGTTCACCGGGATGATCTGGCATGGGCTGACCAGCCCAAAGCACCCGCCCGGTCCTGGGGACAAGAAACCCTGCAATGCCGTTAAGTAAAGTTGACTTCCCCCCACCAGAGGGACCAATCACCGCCACAAGATCACCGGCTGCAATTTTTAGATCCGCCGCGAGAGAGAATCCATCCTGCTGATAACATAGCCTATCCAAATGCAGCATGCCCGCGCCCTCCACGATCAAACATCCAAAACAATAGCAAACTCTGCACCACCAGGACCACCGCTGTCGCGGCGGCTTGGTCCATACGATAAGCACCCATTAAGCGGTAAAGCATAAGCGGGAGAGTTTGCAGATCTGGATCTGCAAAAAGCGCGATCACGCCAAGATCCCCCATCGAGAGTGCCGCAGCGAGGCCGGCCGAGAAACCAATCGGGCGACGCAGCCGCGGCCCTAGGATCCGTATCATCCAGATCCAGCGCCCCATTCCAAGGCTCAGACGCAAATGAAGGTAATCGCCATAGGCCTCTTGCACCGCTGGCATCAAGACACGCAAAGCAAAGGGCAAAGCCATCATTGCATTGACCGAAGCTGTGATCGGTAGGGCAAAAGTCATGGGTTGCGCATAAGGAAAAATCAACACAAATAGCCCGGTTCCCACCACCAACGGGCTGCTGGCCAGCCCCAAAATGCCCGAGGCCTCCGCCAAACTGCGCGCCAGTGATCCCCGACGCGCAAAGGCCAAGGAGAGCGACAGCGCCATTGCAAGACACAGGGCGGTTGATGCAAAGGCGATGGTCAAAGATGTCACGCTGGCCGCAAGAATCTGCGGTGGCAATTCAAGCATATGGCGCAGCCCACGCATAAGAACAGCACCAAGCGGCAGCACCAAAAATGCCCCGGCGGCGGAAATCCATAGCCCGTCCGCGAACCTATGCTGCGGCCCATCCAAGCGCTGCACAACGCGATCAAGCCCAAGCCCATCGGTTTGCGGCAACGGTACGAGAAACGCGAGAAGTGATACGACGCCGCAAATGGTAAATTGGACAAGAGCAAGACTGGCCGCCTTTCCTAAATCAAAATCCAAGCGAAAGGCCTGATAAATCGCCAGCTCGATCGTTGTACCCCTTGGGCCACCCCCGACCGCCAATGCTACAACAAAGCTGGTGAGGCATAGCAAGAACACAAGCAGGAAAGCCCCAGGAACCGTAGCACGCAGCATGGGCCATTCGATCAATCGAAAATAGGCCCATGGCGCGGCGCCCAGACTCTCAGCCACTCGAAATCGCTCTGCCGGAATCGCCGCCCAAGCTTGCAGCAAGAGCCGCGTCACCAAAGGCAAATTAAAGAAGACATGGGCCAAGATCACGCCCGGCGCGCCATAGATGGATAGTTTGGCAAATCCAGCCCACTGCAATGCAGCGCTGATCCATCCGGCTCGGCCAAAAACGGCCAAAAGCCCTAGGACACCAACAATCACCGGCAGAATGAAGGGCGCGCCTAGGAGGGTGATCAAAGCTTGGCGGCCAGGGAAAACTTGCCGGGCCAAGGCCCGCGCCACTGGGATCGCCATGGCTATGCTCAGAAAGGCCGAGAGGCTCGCTTGCCATAGGGTGAATTTTACGGCCGACCAATCTGCGCCGTTCAATGCAGCAAGCCCGCGCCCGTGCAGGCCAACAACCAAGGCTGTGCCAAGAGAAAAGATAAGCAGGGCAATCAAGACCACCCCGCCAAGAACAATGCGTAACATTATCGTGCCAGAGCGTTCTGCCATTCCTCCAAGGCCGCGCTGCGCTGTGCCGCGGCCTCCTGGGGTGAAAGAATCAAAGATTGTTCGGCGCTCAATGCCTGCGGAAAGCCATCGGGCAACCCCATTTTAGGCGTGACTGCTGGGAACATCCAATTTGTGGTGGGGATGATGCTTTGAAATTCATCAGAAAGCATGAATTGCAAGAATTGATCGGCCAGAGCATTTTGATCGGTCGTCGCCAATTTTCCAGCCACTTCAATTTGCATATAGTGGCCCTCGTCAAACAAAGCGAAGGTTTTGGAGGAATCTTCCTCGGCAATCAAATGATAGGCTGGCGACGTGGTATAGGAGAGCACCAAATCCGCCTCCCCTTCCAAGAACATGCCATAGGCTTCAGACCAACCCGCTGTTACTGTCACAATATTATCTGAAAGATCAGCCCAGATATCCCCGGCCTCATCGCCATAAGCCGCCTTGATCCAAAGCAGGAGCCCGAGACCCGGTGTGGACGACCTTGGGTCTTGGATCACAATTTTCAAATCGCTCGCGGCCAAGCTGCGAAAATTTGTCGGCGCTGTCAGCTGGGTATTGTGAACAAAAGCAAAATACCCCCAGTCGAAGGGCGCAAAGTAGCGGTCACTCCACCCCCCCGGCACCGCATAGTTTGCAGATAGTGACATCGGGGAAAACAATCCGGTCTCTGCTGCTGCGGCTGTGAGATTGGTATCCAAGCCCAAAACGATATCAGCCTCGGTGCGGGTGCCTTCGAGCCTAAGGCGCGATAACAACGCCGCCCCATCGCCCGCGCCGATCATTTGTAAATCGCAGCCACATGTGGCCTCAAAAGCAGTTTCAACCATAGGGCCAGGACCCCAATCTGATATAAAGCTGTCATAGGTATAGACCGTCAACACAGGCGTTTCGGCAACAGCCGCGCTTGCTAAAAACAGTCCTGCGAAAAGGGAAGTCAATTTCATTTTAATCTCCATATCGCCGAACGGGGTCAGGGATTGGAGATGTCCAAACCTTCCCTCCGCCGGTGCTAGCCGGTTCAGGTTCTACGGGTTCGCTTTCGCATCTCAGCCCATAAGGGCGCCCCGAGGTAGCTACTGGATAGTCTTGACGAAAGGATTTTACAATCCCCGCCAACGCAAAAGCCCCCGACAGCGATAGGCTGTCGAGGAACCTTTACGTCGGCTGGAGAATTTTAGTCTACTTCTTCTTCATCCGCCGTTCACCCTCAGCCCGGCAGAGCGCATCGGCCTCCGCAATATGCATAGCATGCGGCATATGAAGCGCACGGTCGAGAAGAACAGTTTTATGACTATATAATTGGCAAACGAGCTCACCCTTGTCCGTTTGCACCGTGACCGGCTCTGTTTCATAAGAAACAGGCGAGCAGGCAGAAACAAGCGCCAGTGTTGCTCCCAATAAGCTCAAGCTCAAAAATTTATTCATTATAATTCTCTCTCATCCAATGTTACGGCTGTGCCATTTGGAAACAACCAAACCACAACCCGTTGTAAAATTTCTTAACGTCACAAAAAGGTACTGGAGTATTTTAAACTAATTTTTAATAATTCCAAACGTTTACTCGCTACATTTTCTACGTCCACACCCTATGTTCCTGTCGAATTTTCTACGCATTTTAATCATTTGCGGAAGGTCGTCACACCCAAAGATGGCGCATAGTGTTGCAAATTTTCGACATATATCTCGCGCAACGGCAGAATTTTTCTTGTTTAGCGGGTAAATATTTAACTTCCCGCTTATATAAAGTACCTTAATAAAACGTCAATCGGTTGATTGATAGAGATTATATTTTTGCACGCTCAACCGAGGATAGAAATTTATTATTTTTAACCATATTGTGTTGCTCAATTGTCCCATATCGCCGAAACTGCGCCCGGTTTGCTCTGATGATCGCCGCGCAATCGCGCCTGGTCAGCCGCTGACCCGCGCTATAGGCCTTGCTCCACCACGCCGGCAGCGATATTGCAAGGTCAAAGGAGATGCACCATGAGCTTAAACAGTTTTGGACATTTGTTTCGTGTCACGACCTGGGGTGAAAGCCATGGCCCAGCCCTTGGTGCGACGGTGGATGGCTGCCCTCCGGGCGTCACGATTAATGAAGCTATGATTCAGCAGTGGCTCGACAAGCGCAAACCAGGACAAAATAAATACACAACGCAGCGGCGAGAAGCCGATCAGGTAAAAATTCTGTCCGGCGTATTTGAAGGCAAAACCACCGGCACGCCCGTGCAGTTGATGATCGAGAACACCGATCAGAGGTCCAAAGACTACAGCGATATCATGGATAAGTTTCGCCCAGGTCATGCCGACATCACCTATTGGCAGAAATACGGTATTCGCGATTACCGCGGCGGTGGGCGCAGTTCCGCACGTGAAACCGCGGCACGGGTGGCGGCGGGTGGATTGGCACGCGAAGCCATCAAGATGCTCGCGCCGTCGCTTAAAATTACCGGATTCATGTGTCAGATGGGACCCCATAAGATCAATCGTGAATTGTGTGACGTGTCGCAGATTGAACAAAATCCCTTCTGGACTCCCGATCCACAAGCCGCTCAAGATTGGGCCATCTATCTCGACGATCTGCGCAAATCGGGCAGTTCCGTCGGCGCCGTTATCGAGGTCATCGCCTCAGGAGTTCCCGCCGGCCTCGGCGCGCCAATTTACGCCAAGCTCGACACAGATTTGGCCGCAGCTATGATGAGCATCAACGCTGTCAAAGCAGTGGAAATTGGCGATGGAATGGCCGCAGCGGAACTCACCGGTGAAGCCAATGCCGATGAAATTTCAATGGGGCCGGACGGGCCAATTTACAGTTCGAACCATGCAGGTGGGGTCTTGGGCGGAATTAGCACGGGTCAAGACGTGGTGGTGCGTTTCGCTGTAAAGCCCACATCCTCCATCCTGACGGCTCGAAAAACAATCACAAAATCTGGCGAGAACACAGAAATTATCACCAAGGGCCGCCATGATCCCTGTGTAGGGATTAGAGCAGTACCTGTTGGCGAGGCAATGATGGCCTGCGTGCTTTTGGATCACCTGTTGTTGCACCGCGGCCAGATCGGCGCCAATCAGGGCGAGATCGGCAAATAAGGGCGGTATTACGGACGCTCGATCACTTTGAAAATCACATCTAGGCGGCCAGACTTCTCAAAAATCAAAGTGGCCTTGATGTCGTCGCCAAGGTTCCAGCCCTCTTTAAGCCCCATAAACATGACATGATAGCCGCCCGGTGCGAAGTCGACTTGGCCCTGCGTCGGAACCACCACGCGCATTTGGTGCTCCATCGTCATGACCCCGTCTTTCATCATGGACTTGTGGAGCATAACCTTTGGGTAATCTGCCTGGACGCCCACAAGCGCATCCTCTGCACCTTCGTTGGTCAAGGTGAAATATCCTGCGCCGCTGCGGCCGGTGGTCGGATATGAAAAGGCACCGGTGATCGTCAAATCACCTGTTTGATAACTCTGCGCGGAAACAGATCCGCAGATCAAAACAAGGGCCGCTAACAAGTATTTCATATCTTATCTCCACTTTATCTCCCCCGACTAAAACACTCCCTAACACAACCCAAGGGTTTAGAATGTCGCATCCGCGTGATATCGGGCTATCATGGCTAAAATTCCTTCACAGGCGGAGATTCTCGAATGGATCCGCGCGCACCCAGAAAAATCCTCGAAACGAGATATTGCCAAAGCTTTTGGCATAAAAGGTGCTGCGCGCATTGATCTCAAACAGATGCTGAAAGAGTTAGAGGCCGAGGGCCACCTTATGCAACGGCGGCGGCGGTTCAATGATCCCAATAGCTTACCCCCTGTTTCCGTTCTGCAAATGCTGGGTCCGGACTCACAAGGCGATATGTTCGCCGTGCCGCTGGAATGGGAAGGCACGGGCCATTTGCCCAAGATACTCATGCGCAGCCGTCAAGGAGAGCCGGCTTTAGCACAGGGTGATCGCCTTCTGGCACGGCTTACCCCCACACCCGATGAGGACGGCTATCAATATACGGGTCAAATGATTCGTGCGATTGGAACCAATCCCAAACGCCTCTTAGGTATTTTCCGCCTCACAGCGGAGGGTGGGCGCATTGTGTCGATTGATAAGGGCGAAGGCAAAGAATGGCTTGTTGCTGCGGATGCAACGGGTGAGGCCAAAGACGGAGAATTGGTCGAAGCCGAACAGTCCGGTCCAAAGGGCCGCCTGGGCCTGCCTCGCGCGCGCGTGGTGGAGCGGTTGGGAGATCCTTCCGCCCCCAAAGCGATATCGCTGATTGCCATTCATCAACATGGAATTCCCGATGCCTTTCCCGATGCGGTTATGGCGCAAGCAGACGCGGCCAAACCCGCGACATCAAAAGGCCGCGTTGATCTTACAGATTTACCTTTGATCACCATCGATCCGGCCGATGCGCGAGACCATGATGATGCCTGCTGCGCTCTTCTGGATGAAGATCCTAAGAACCCTGGAGGCTTTTTGCTTTGGGTCGCCATCGCCGATGTCGCCCATTATGTAACAGCCGGATCGGCTTTGGACGCCGAAGCGCGCAAGCGCGGAAATTCAACCTACTTCCCAGACCGCGTTGTTCCCATGTTGCCTGATCGCCTATCTGGCGATCTTTGCTCGCTGCATGAAGGGGTCAAAAGGCCCTGCATCGCGGTCGAAATGAAGCTCTCTTCAACAGGCGAAAAACTGTCGCATCGGTTTGTGCGGGGGCTGATGCGCTCGCCGGCCTCGCTCTCCTATGAAGAGGCCCAAGCCGCCGTGGATGGAGATCCCTCCGAACGCGCCGCACCTTTGGTTGACACTGTGCTCACCCCCCTATTTGCTGCCTATGCCGCCCTGAAACAAGCACGCGAAGCCCGGCAACCCTTGGAACTGGACCTGCCGGAACGCAAAATTTCCCTATCAGACAGCGGCAAGGTTGCTTCGGTTAATTTCTCAGAACGCTTAGACGCCCACCGTTTGATCGAAGAATGTATGGTACTGGCGAATGTGGCCGCGGCAGAAACTTTGATCGCCAAGAAACAGCCGCTCTTGTTCCGTGTTCACGAGGAACCAAGCCCTGAAAAATTAGACTCTCTGCGCGAAACTGCAAAATCTGTGGGGCTGGTCCTGGCAAAGGGTCAGCTATTGCAAACGCGGCATCTTAATCAATTATTAAAGGCTGCCGCCGGAAAAGATGAAGCAGAATTAATCAATCTTTCAACATTACGTTCCATGACTCAAGCTTACTATAGTCCACAAAACATGTCGCACTTCGGATTGGCGCTTCAGAATTATGCACATTTTACATCGCCCATACGGCGCTATGCGGATCTTTTGCTGCACCGTGCCTTGGTTTCAGCCCATGGGTGGGCGTCGGATGGCCTGTCGCCGCAGGATATCGAAATGCTAGACGAGACCGCCAAACATATCAGCGAAACAGAGCGGCGCTCGATGTTGGCAGAGCGCGACACGACAGACCGCTATCTTGCCAGCTACATGTCGGAACGCGTGGGAAATGAATTCAGCGGGCGCATTTCAGGCATCGCGCGGTTTGGCATATTTGTGAAACTTGATGAGACCGGTGCAGATGGATTGGTGCCTATTCGCTCCTTGGGGCGGGAATATTTCGAACATGATGCTGACAGTCAAACCCTGCGCGGTACGGACAGCGGCACGGTCATCAGCCTTGGTCAATCTGTGGTTGTGCGACTGTCAGAAACCACGCCGACCACAGGGGGCATCTTGCTCGAATTATTGGAGCTTGAAGAATCAAAGTTGCAAACACGGCCGCGACAACGCAAAAATGCATCGGCAAGCAACCGGCGGGGGCCCAAGAAGGGCAAATCCAGAAAGGTTACCAGAAAACGGCAATGACGTTTGAAAGCTGGAAATCTGACTTTTTGAGTCGCGCCGCAGCTTATGGTGTTTCACCTGCAATATTGACTGAGGTTTCGCCCTATTTGACCACTGCGCAGAATAGCGCACAGGCTGATATGCGCCAACCCGAAGCCCGCAAAACCCTGCAAAGCTATATCGAGTTAACCGTCAGCCCGGCGCGCATTGCACAGGGCCAAGCAGCCTTGCAAAAACATGTAGAGGTTTTTGACCAAATTGAGGCGGACTATCAGGTGGATCGCCATGTGGTTGCCGCAATTTGGGGATTAGAAAGCAATTACGGCAGCATTCGCGGGGATGTGCCCGTCATTTCAGCCTTGGCAACTTTGGCCGCACAAGGCCGCCGAGCCGCCATGTTCGAAGCACAGCTTTTGGCCGCCTTCGAAATTGTCACCCGGGGCATAAAATCACCCGATCAAATGCTGGGCAGCTGGGCCGGAGCCATGGGCCACACGCAATTCATGCCCAAATCTTACATTGATTTCGCCGTTTCTGCCAGAAATGGCCGGCCAGATATTTGGGCAGAAGATCCTGCAGATGCGCTGGTCTCAACGGCGCATTTCCTCGTCTGCCACGGCTGGAAGGCAGATGTGCCTTGGGGTACGGTTGTCCAGCTGCCAAAGCCAGCGGATTTGCACATGCTGCGCCATCTGCCGCCGCGCTCACGAGACGCCTGGGCGCGCCTAGGTGTCCGCTTTATGAACGAAGACCAGCGCACCTATGACTCCAAGCTGATTTTGCCCGGCGGGGTTAACAGTCTTGCTTTTGTGGTTTCAGAGAATTTCAATGCCTTTCTGGGCTATAACAATGCACAAAGCTACGCGATTGCTCTCGGGCATTTATCAGACCGCCTTCAGGGCGCGCCGGCGTTGCAGTTTCCGCCCGGCGGCGATGCCCGCGGCCTCACGCAAGCCGAGATGAAATTCATCCAATCCCGCTTGACGACATTGGGATTTGATACCATCGGCGCAGATGGTTTCACCGGACCAAATACGGAAATCGCCATTGAGGCCTATCAAGCCTCACAACATCTGCCAGTGGATGGGTTTGCTGGCCTATCGCTGCTCAAGCGCCTGCAATCAGCCTAGCAAGGCAATCTTATTTTGTTAACTGCACCTGCTCCGGCCAGACAGCCATCCGCGTTTTTTGCCCCATAAACTCCATCAGCAACCAAATGCGCTGTTCGGCATCAATCGTTTCAATGGTCGCAACATATTCTGCGAAGGGTCCACTCATAACTTGGAGCTCATCGCCCGGCGCAAATTGATCTGGCGGCAAGACTCTGCCCTGAGTGTCACAGCGCGCCATGAGGCCAGCGATAAGATCTGGCGGCAGGGCCTTAGGCTGGCCATCGAAGCTAACCAACCGCGCTACACCGACAGTTGAATTAATCTTACGCCATGGCGCGGTGTCCAAGGCAAAAGACACAAACATATAGCCGGGAAAAAGAGGGCGCCTCTGCTGAACAAATTTTGTTGAATGCCGCTGGGTGACATCTTGCATCGGCAGAAAGGTTTCAAACCCCTGACGATGTAGATTGCGCAAAGCTAGGCGATAAGAATTTGGTTTATATTGTAATAAGAACCAATGTTTAGTGCTCATATAAGGCACTCCAAATATATCGTTCGTTAAAATAAATTATCAAATGCCTTAAGGCCAAAAATGACCCTGTCACAGGGAAGGTAAATCCATCGCCCCACACCCGCAACACATATTTTCTATTTCAGATACCTATCTGACTAACCGGAGATGAGAGTCTGAATGGACGGGCCTGTGCTTCACAATCAGATCTGGCTTTTGATCTTCCGACGCGCCCAAGACGGTTGGTGCCGCCGGACTTTGTCTCATGCCAGGCGTCAGGCGGTGGCGGATTAAGGCCACGGGATGCGCGCGCAGGGTCAGGCGCGTAGAAACATAATCTTCCACCACCTCCTCCCCCTCTGTCATCTGCGGCAGATAGGCTGGATCCTCTGCAATGCTTTCCCCTTCAAGGTCTTGCGCAAAGAGCGGTAAAGGGCGCTCTGCGGTGAGGGCCTTGGCGGCCCAAAGCGCCTCGCGGCGCGACAACCCAAGGCTGTGAAACGCGTCCGCTTCCGCCAAGGCTTGGATCATTTTAGGACTCACACCGGCTTTACGCCAAACCGCTTCTACGTCCTGATATCCATTGCCGCGCGCGGCCGTCAGCCATGCAACATCTTCCTCACGCATCGCTTGAATTTGCCGAAACCCAAGCCGCAGGGCCAAGCCGCCAGTGCCATCGGGCTCCATCACATTGTCCCAATAGCTGGCATTGACGCAAATGGGGCGCAGCTGCACCCCATGGGCGCGGGCATCACGGACAATCTGTGCCGGCGCATAAAACCCCATGGGCTGCGCATTCAACAAAGCACAGGCAAAGAGTCCCGGATGATGATATTTAAGCCAACTGGACGCATAGACCAAAAGCGCAAAACTGGCGGCATGGCTTTCAGGAAACCCATAGGCGCCGAAGCCTTCAATTTGCGAAAAACAGCGCGCAGCAAAATCCTCGTCATAGCCATTGCGCTGCATGCCATTCATGAAAAGTGTTTTGAACTCACTGACATTGCCATGCTTTTTAAACGTCGCCAAAGATCGCCGCAGACGATCGGCCTGCTCTGGCGTGAAGCCCGCTCCCACGATTGCAATTTGCATGGCCTGTTCTTGAAATAAAGGTACGCCGAGAGTTTTGCCCAAAACCGCGCCCAAAGCATCGGAGGGAAAGCTCACCGGTTCCTCCCCATTGCGGCGGCGAATATAGGGATGCACCATGTCTCCTTGAATAGGGCCCGGACGAATGATCGCCACCTCTATAACAAGATCATAAAAACAGCGCGGGCGCATGCGCGGTAAGAAATTCATCTGCGCCCGACTTTCCACTTGAAACACGCCCAGACTGTCCGCCCGGCATAGCATGTCATAGACCGCTGGATCCTCAGGAGGCAGGGTGGCCAATGTATATTCCACACCGTAATGCGCCGAAATCAAATCAAAGGCCTTACGGATGCAGGTCAGCATGCCCAAGGCGAGAATATCCACCTTTAAGATGCCCAGACTGTCGATATCATCTTTGTCCCAGCAAATGACCGTCCGCCCTTCCATAGTGGCGTTCTCAATCGGCACCAATTCATCCAGCCGGCCATCTGTGATGACAAAACCCCCGACATGTTGAGACAAATGCCGTGGGAAGCCAATCACCTCATAGATCAAAGCCATCGTTTGGCGCAAACGCGGATCGCTGGCATCCAGACCGATCTCGGCCATACGCTCCGCCTCCAAGCCTTTGGTGGAGAAAAACCCCCAGAGCTGCGAAGATAAGGCGCCGATGGTATCTTCCGATAGGCCCATAGCGCGCCCCACCTCACGGATCGCCCGCTTGCCCCGATAATGCACCACCGTGGCACAAAGGCCTGCGCGATGACGACCATAGCGCTCATAAATATGTTGGATCACCTCTTCGCGGCGCTCATGCTCAAAATCTACGTCGATATCGGGTGGCTCATTGCGCGCCTCTGAGACAAAACGTTCAAACACCATCGTCCCAATCTCCGGGCTGACCGAGGTGACACCTAAGCAATAGCACACAACCGAATTGGCCGCCGATCCACGCCCTTGACACAAAATGCCCCGACTGCGGGCAAAGGCGACTATGTCATGTACAGTCAAGAAATACGGTTCATAATTGAGCTTGGCGATCAGCTGCAACTCATGCTCGATGATCTTTTTCACCCGCGCAGTGGCGCCATTTGGATAGCGCCACGCGAGCCCCTCATAGGCCAGGCGGCGCAGCCGATCACTTGGATTTTCTCCTGCGCTTAATTCCGAAGGATACTCATACCGCAAATCATCCAAGGAAAATGTAAGCTGCTCTATGACCTCTGCCGTCTTGTGCAATGCCTCCGGATAGGCTTGAAACAGGATGGCCGCTTCCTCAGGAGAGCGCAGACGTTGCTCCGCATTGGCCTGCGCCGACCGACCCAAAGCATCCACCCGCACCCCAAGACGAATGGCGGTGAGCGTGTCGGTCAAGCGGCGCCGCGCGCCGTGGTGCATGATAGGGGCGGCAGAGGCCACCAGTGGTAAGGAATATCGCCGCGCCAGTGCTGTGATGCGGGCAAAATGCACCCCATCTTGCCCATCATAACAAGGATATAAGAGCAGCATCACATCTTCAGCAAAGCGGCGCGTCAACCTCCGAAGATATGGCCGCCATGAGGGCGCGCCGGGCTGCACCTTTGAGGTAGGTGGCGCGTGCAGCAAAATCAGCTGATCTCTGCCAAATTCCAACAAATCGTCAAATTCCAAATCGCAGCCCCCTTTGTCCGCCCGCAAACGCCCACGAGAAATCAAACGGCACAGCTGGCCCCAGCCGACCCGCGTTTTGGGCAAGAGCGTTGCGGACAGACCCTCCCGTAGGACAATCTTAGCCGCCGGCAGCAAACGTGGTGTGTTGTAAATATGCGCCGAAGCGCTGCGACGGAAGCCTGGCGGCGCAGGCGGGCCAATCAACCCAATGGTGCGATCAAACTCTTGCCGCTCAGCCACCTGCCGCGCAATCTCCCGCGCTCGAGTATGTGCCCGCACGATGCCCGCCACAGAATTCACATCGGCGATAGCCACCGCCGACAACCCCAAGAGCGCCGCACGATCCATATATTCCTCCGGGTGCGAGCCTCCGGTCAAAAAGGTGAAATTCGAACAGGCCTGCAGCTCCGCCCAAGCCAGGCGGCGATGTGGAAAAGGAAGGACATCAGAACAAAACATAAGATCAGACTCAGCAGCAGAGCCTCATTTGTTCACACTTTGTTCTCATTTGCAATTCCTATGCTCCGAGCCAAGGAATCAAAGCTCTTTACGCGGCGGCATGTCCAAAAAAGCCTCTCTACTTTCACCAAATTTACTTTAGACTGGATGAAATGGAGGACAAAATGACAGATATCGTAATTCTTGGCGGCGCACGCACAGCTATTGGCACTTTTGGCGGCAGCCTCGCGGGTGTCAGCCCAATTGATCTGGGGGCAATCGCCGCCAAAGCCGCGCTCACCCGCGCAGAGGTTGCGGCCGAGCAAATCGGCCATGTCGCCTTTGGTCATGTCATCAACACCGAACCGCGCGATATGTATCTGTCCCGAGTCGCCGCCATAGAGGCGGGTATCTCTGACAGAACGCCTGCCATGAACGTCAATCGCCTTTGTGGATCAGGTCTGCAGGCCATCGTCTCTGTGGCGCAATCCTTGATGCTTGGCGATGCAGATTTTGGACTGGCTGGCGGCGCAGAGAATATGAGCCGCGCACCCTATATCATGCAGGCACAGCGCTGGGGCCAGAAGATGGGGGATGTCAAAACACTCGACATGATGCTTGGCGCATTGCACTGCCCCTTTGGCACAGGCCATATGGGCATCACCGCCGAGAATGTTGCACAAGAACATGCCATCACCCGCGCCGATCAAGATGCCTTTGCCTTGGAAAGCCAGAACCGCGCCGCAGCTGCGATTGCAGACGGGCGCTTTGTCGATCAAATCACCCCCGTGCCGATCAAAGTCAAACGCGATATGGTGGATTTTATCACCGACGAACATCCCAAAGCCACCAGCGCAGAGGTTTTGGCCGGACTGCGGACGGTCTTCCAAAAGGAGGGAACCGTCACTGCTGGCAATGCCTCGGGCATAAATGACGGGGCAGCCGCAATTGTCTTGGCGCGCGCTGACGCAGCCGAACGTGCCGGCCTCACTCCAAAATTCCGCCTGCTCGGCTATGGTCACGCCGGCGTGCGGCCCCAAGTGATGGGCATTGGCCCAGTGCCTGCGGTGGAAAACCTGATGGCGAAAACCGGATTGACCATCGATGATTTTGACAGTGTTGAGAGCAATGAAGCCTTCGCGGCACAGGCTGTCGCGGTTAATCGCGGCCTTGGCTTAGACCCTGCACGGGTCAACCCGAATGGCGGTGCAATTGCTCTGGGTCATCCGGTGGGGGCGACGGGCGCAATCATCATGGTGAAGCTCATGGCCGAATTGGAACGCAGCGGAGGCTCAAAGGGCCTCGCCACCATGTGCATCGGCGGCGGCCAAGGGATCGCCGTGGCGATTGAGCGGATTTAGAACCAACTCGGGGCGCCCCTGAGCACTGCGGCGCCCTTCAAACCTCAAAACATCGACCGCCTACTTGCTGCCGATACTATACAAATAAGCGTAAATATTGCGCGCGTCTTCTTCCTTCCGCACTTTAAAGCTCATTTTCGCCCGGGCGCCTTTATCGTCGAGAAACACCTTTAAGAAATCCATCGGATCTTGGACATAGGCCGAAAAGGTCTCTTCTGTCCAAATCAAACCCAACTCTGCGCCGGCCTTTGCCAAAGATTTTCCGTATCGATAACCCGGCACGGCACCTGCTGTTGCACCGGCGATATTATACAGGTTTGGGCCAGATTTGCTGTTGCGCCCCGCCAGCTTTTCGCCGGCATCCGTCACAACCACATGACAGGCAACACATTGCTTATTAAACGCCACCTCGCCTGCGGAGGCATCACCAGAGGCGCTGTGACCATCCGCCCAAGCTCCAGAGGCCAGAGCCCCTGCGACTAAGACTACAAAAACAAATCTGTTCACATCATTCCCCTAAAATCTCACACCCATCAAAACTGCGCGTTACGCGGCCACATGGGACACAGCGCATTGTTTCCATAGCTCCGACAAGGCCGCGACTAAGTGATCCACATCTGCATCACTGTGCAAAGGCGAGGGCGTAAACCGCAGACGCTCCGTGCCTTTTGGAACGGTGGGGTAATTAATGGGCTGAACATAGATGCCAAAGCTATCCATCAAGTAATCGGCCAGCATTTTGGTTTTCACGGCATCTTTGATCATCACCGGCACGATATGGCTGTCATTGGCCAAATGTGGAATCCCAGCTTTATCCAGCCCAGCGCGCAGGCGCGCCACCTGCGCCCGTTGACCCATCCGCTCAACAGAGCTGGTTTTAAGATGCGCAATCGAGGTGCGCGCCGCGGCTGCAACCGCAGGCGGCAGGGCCGTGGTGAAAATAAATCCCGAACCAAAAGACCGAATGAAATCGCACATCGCTTCTGAACCAGTGATGTAACCACCAACACAGCCAAACGCTTTGCCTAATGTGCCCTCAATGATGTCGATACGATGCGCCAAGCCTTCACGCTCACTGATGCCGCCACCACGCGGGCCATACATGCCAACCGCATGAACCTCATCCAGATAGGTGAAGGCCCCATGTTTTTCACACACATCCAATATCGCGGCAATCGGAGCGATGTCCCCATCCATGGAATAGACACTTTCAAATGCAACAATTTTTGGACGGTCTCCACAGGCGGTCAACTTACGGTCGAGATCTTGCACATCATTATGTGCCCAAATCATTTTTTCGGCTTTGGAATGGCGAATGCCTTCGATCATTGAGGCGTGGTTTTCGCTGTCTGACAAAATCACCGCATTGGGGATTTTCGCGCCCAGCGTGGCCAGTGTTGTCCAGTTGGACACATAGCCAGAGGTGAACAAAAGCGCGGCCTCTTTGCCGTGCAAATCCGCCAGTTCCGCCTCAAGCAGCAAATGGTCGTGGTTGGTTCCGCTTATATTGCGCGTGCCGCCAGCGCCTGTACCGCAACGCCCAACCGCCTCTTGCATCGCGGCAATCACCGCGGGATGCTGACCCATGCCCAAGTAATCGTTGGAACACCAAACCGTAACGTCCCGAGTGCCGCCCTTAAAATGATTGGTGGCCTGAGGGAATTTTCCGGTTTTCCGTTCAAGATCAGCAAAATACCGATAGTTGCCATCCTGTTTCAACTGCTCAAGCTGATTTTTGAAAAAGTGATCAAACGACATGGCGTATTCTTTCTGCTGGTCCAGTTGGTGCAGGGGCGGATGACAAAACCCGCTGGATCTGCTCCCTGTGTTATATAGGCTCGGTGGATCTTATTTCTGCACCTATAGGCAAGTTTTGATTGTTTTGCCCGCGACATTTCCGCCCCCGAGATGTGAAATTCAGAAAATTTGAGCAGCATAGGCAACAAAGCTGCCCTGTCACAGCTTTTGCAGAGGCATATTTCACCCTATAGGAGGCGCAACACCTAAGGGCAGAATGAATGGACATAATGATTCCCGCATGGATAGACGGTCAATTGCAGCCTGTTGAAAAGCTGCAAACCCATCTGCGCGGATTGCGGCATAAAGCCGTGTCTGTTTTTGTCATGCGCGCGGGGGAAACCCTGTTGCAACGCCGCGCTATGAGCAAATATCACACCCCCGGCCTCTGGGCCAATGCGTGCTGCACCCATCCGCAATGGGGCGAATCTGGTTTTGACTGCGCCCAGCGCCGGCTTGAGGAAGAATTGGGGCTAACGAGCCAAGTCCCGGTGTACCGCGGCACGGTGGAATATCGCGCTGATGTGGGCGGCGGTATGATTGAGCATGAGCTGGTCGAGATTTTTACGCTGCAGGTCACACAAATCGACATTCGCCCCAATCCCGAGGAGGTGATGGACCATCGCTGGCAAACTCTAAAAGATCTCAACGACGATATTGCAGCGCAGCCAGAGGTTTTTACCCCATGGTTAAAAATCTACCTCACCCAGCATGCGAAGGCCATATTTGGCGTCTAAGCTGGATAATTACGCAAAAAGACCGGTTTTTCTGCCGTGGATTGCTCAGGTTGATAAGCATATCCTCCCAAATCAAAATCTGCGATCTGTGCAGGATCTGATAATCGGTTCTGGACAATAAATCGCGCCATGGCACCGCGGGCTTTCTTGGCATAGAAACTCACAATCTTGGCCCGACCCTCTTTCAGCTCCAGAAATTGCGGTGTGATGATCGGCAGATGTAGCGCCGAGACATCAACAGCACCAAAGTATTCTTGGCTGGCACAGTTGACCAGCGCCTGCGCACCTGTCGCCTCTGCCTGTGCCTTCAACGCCTTTGACAGCTCCTGCCCCCAATAGGCATAAAGAGATCCGCCGCGATCCGTTTTCAAGCGGCTGCCCATTTCAAGCCGGTAGGCTTGGATTTGATCCAAAGGCCGCAAAACACCGTAAAGCCCAGAGAGAATCCGCAGATGATCCTGTGCCCAGCGCATATCATCCTCGCTGAAGCTCGCCGCCTCCAAGCCTTGGTATGTGTCTCCCGCAAAGGCCAAAGCGGCGGGACGCAAAGCCTCATCTGCTGGCTTGTCCGCAAAGGCCACAAAGCGCTCGTGGTTCAGCCGCGCAAGATTTTCACTGATCGACATCAGCTTTTGCAACTGAGGCACTGAAAGATCCCGCGCCGTTTTCGCCAATTTCAACGCATCGGCAGAAAAATCTGGCCGGGTGACATCTGAGCGCGGCGCCTCTGACCAATTCAGCTTTTTCGCCGGTGAAATACAAACCAACATCGTGTCTCTCTCCTCTGCACTCTTAACCTAGAGCAGTCTAGGCAGACTGCAAGATTTCTAAAAAGGCCGCACCAAAACGTTCGGTTCGGGCCGGCGTCATTCCAGATATTTGCGCCAATTGGTCTAATGAACTTGGCCGCCTTTGAGCGATCATACGCAGCGTTGCGGTTGAACAGCTCAAGGGTTTTTCTCCATCAAAAGCTCCACGGGCCAATTGCAATTGTCGCGCGACCAGCTGATCAAAAAGCTCCCCCTCTGGACGCCCCGCCATTTTGCGCCGCGCCGGGTGGACCGAAGTCTGCTCTCCGGTAATCACTGACAGAAACGCTTGCCCATAGCTTTCCAGCTTCTTGGCCCCCACACCACCAATTGAAGCCATTTGATCTAAGTTCTGCGGGCGGCGCTCTGCCATTTCAATGAGGGTTTTATCATTGAAAATAATATAGGCCGGCACTTTTTGTTGTTCGGCCAAAGCGCGCCTCTTGGCCTTAAGCGCAGATAAAAGGGGCGCATCTTCCTCTGACACCAAAGATTTGACCGCTGGACGCCTTTCTTGATCTGCGGCGGTGATGCTGTCCTTGCGCAACTGAATTTGAGCCTCCCCCTTCAGCAGGGGCCGCGCGTTCTCGGTGAACCGCAGACCCCCATGGCGCTCTGGGTCTGGGCGGATAAGATCAAATCCCATCATCTGCCGAAAAATCGCCTGCCATTGCGCCTTGCTGATGGCCTTGCCGACGCCAAAGGTCGGCAATTCATGATGCGCGCGTTGCCGTACTTTATCAGTGGCATTGCCGCGCAATATATCAATCAAATGACCTGTCCCAAACCACTCCCCAGTGCGCAAAATGGCCGACAGCGCCATGCGCACCGGTTCTGTTCCGTCAAAAACTTCAGGCGGCGTATCACAAAGATCACAATTGCCACAGTTCGATGCTGTTTCGCCAAAATAGGTCAGCAAAGCAGATCGGCGGCAACTCAACGCCTCCGCCAAACCCAACAAAGCATTGAGCCGCGCATGATCTGCCATTTTGCGATCCGCAGGGGCCAGCCCTTCATCAATTTGCGCACGGCGCAGGCGAATGTCATCTGCCCCAAAGAGCGTCAAAGTCTCAGCCGGCGCCCCATCGCGCCCGCCTCGGCCAATTTCTTGGTAATAGGACTCAATGGATTTGGGCAAATCCGCATGGGCCACCCAACGAATATCCGGCTTATCCACCCCCATGCCAAAGGCGACCGTGGCCACGACGATGAGACCATCCTCTTGCTGAAACCGTGTTTCGACAATACGGCGATCTTCGGCATCCATACCACCGTGATAAAAACAGGCCGAATGCCCCGCTTCGCGCAGCGCTTGTGCCAGGGTTTCTGTCTTGGCGCGCGTGCCGCAATAGACAATGCCTGACTGCCCCTTTCGCGCCGCTGCAAAGGCAAGAATTTGCTTGCGCGGTTGATCCTTTGCGGCGAAAGCCAAATGGATATTGGGTCGATCAAACCCATGTAAAAAGCTTGCCGGGGCCTGACCATCAAACAGCTTATTGATAATTTCCGCTTGGGTTTCTTCATCGGCCGTCGCGGTGAAGGCGGCAAGCGGGACGTTCAATGACCGGCGCAACTCGCCAATCCGCAGATAATCCGGGCGAAAATCATGGCCCCATTGCGAGACACAATGGGCCTCATCCACCGCGATCATAGATACGCCAACCCGCCGCAACATCCCCAAAGACGATCCAGCCGCCAGCCGCTCTGGAGCGATATACAAGAGTTTGAGCCTGCCTTGCTCCAGCCCTTCCCAAACCGCATCAGTCTCCTCGGGCGTATTGCCAGAGGTCAATGCCCCCGCTCCAACCCCGGCAGCCTGCAGAGCGCGGACTTGGTCTCGCATCAAAGCAATCAGCGGCGAAATCACCACCGTCACCCCCTCGCGCATCAAGGCCGGAAGTTGAAAACAAAGTGACTTCCCGCCCCCGGTGGGCATGATGGCCAATACATTTTGCCCTTCCGCAATCGCCCGCACAATCTCCTCCTGACCAGGACGAAAAGCGTCGAATCCGAAGACATCCCTCAGAAGGGTGGTATAGGGCATAACAGGTCCGATGGGTCAGCGGCCGTAATAGGCCAAAGTGTATTGCAAAGCAGCCACGATCAGCAGCGCAATCAAAGGCGTCAAATCAAGCCCGCCCATATTGGGCAGAAACTGCCGAATCCGCCCATAGATCGGATCCAAAAGACGGTTCAGCCCCGACCAAATCTGCGCAACAATGGGCTGATAAAGGTTCAAAACATTGAAAGCGATCAACCAGCTCATGATCAAATGGGCAATGATAAAGAACCAAATGACGTTCAAAACCATGTAAGGTATCGCGAAAATAGGAGCCATGTGAAACCTCTACAGAATACGTTTGCTTTTACCTAAGCGCTTCGGCGCCCATCGGCAAGTCGCTTGACAGATCGCGCTTAAGATCATGGGTTGACCTGCGGGCCCGCGCGCTCTTTTGTGACCAAAATTTGGAGAGCTTTCAATGTACCCTTTTGTCCGTCTCGCTTGGCAATTTTTCATTCACCGCAAGTCGGGCGAACTTGCCATTGGACAAACCCACTATAGCACACATTACTGCCTGCCTTGGGACTTGGATCTTTGGTGCGAACTCAACAATGGCCGCACCCTGTCGATCTATGACATGGGCCGCCTGCCTATGGCGCGTCGCTCAGGCTTATTGGCCATTTTGAAACGCAAGGGCTGGGGCCTGACCATCGCCGGCAGCTCCGTGCGCTATCGCAGGCGCATCCGTGTATTTGACAAAATCGACATGCGCAGCCGCGCCCTTTGTGCCGATGCGCGGTTTATCTATCTGGAGCAAAGCATGTGGGTGCGGGGAACCTGCGCCGGGCACGCGCTTTATCGCACCGCGGTGACCAATGCCGATGGGATCGTGCCGATTGAAAACCTGCGGGCTGAACTGAGCCCAGACACGCCCCTGCCGCCCATTCCCGAATGGGTCGCCGCATGGATCGCCGCAGAGGACCTACGCCCCTGGCCGCCGATGGGGGACACCCATTAGGAAACCCTTGCTTTGAGCATGTCTCTCAGCCAAAGTTGAGACAATTTTAGGGGCGCCATATGTCAAAACCAACACCAGAGCAGGCCATTTTGATCAAACGCGTACGCGGCTGGATGATGTTCGACTGGGCCACGCAACCCTTTTACACTCTTGGTTTGACTTTCATCTTTGGGCCCTATTTCGCCGGGGTGGCCGCAGAGTATTATCTGTCCAGCGGATTGGATCCCACCAGCGCCAAGGCGACTGCGCAGTCAATCTGGTCTTGGGGGCAAGCCCTCGCCGGCCTCATTGTTGCGGTCATAGGCATTCTTGCCGGCGCCTATGCCGATAGTACCGGTCGGCGCATGCCTTGGATTTGGGCCTCCTCCTTAGTCTTTGTAATCTGCTCCTGGATGCTTTGGTACATGGTGCCCGATGGATCTGCGATGTGGTCCTCTTTGATCTTCTTCTCCATCGCCTTCATTGCCGCTGAACTCGCGCTTGTATTCACCAATGCCATCCTCCCCAGCCTCGGCAACAGGCGGGAGGTTGGAAAAATCTCAGGCAGTGGCGCCGCCCTCGGCTATGCAGGCGGTATCATCAGCCTGTTTATCATGCTGTTTTTCTTTTTTGACGAAGGCGGCAAGACCTTTCTCATCGGCTTAGAGCCCGGCTTGGGGTGGTTGGATGCCCAAAGCCGCGAAGGCACGCGGGCGGTCGGCCCCCTGATCGCGATTTGGTTTGTCATTTTTATGCTGCCATTTTTCCTTTGGGTGCGAGAAGGCAAAACCCCCAATCGCCTGGGCGGGCTGCAAAACGCGCTTAGGGATTTAAAAGACACGCTCAAAAACATGGTAACGCGGCCCAGCCTCTTTGCCTTTATGGGTGCGCAAATGTTCTATCGCGACGCTCTCAATGGGCTTTATGCCTTTGGCGGGGTTTATGCGGTTTTGGTCCTGAGCTGGGGGCAAACGCAACTTGGTGTTTTTGGAATATTGGGCGGATTCTCCGCTGCACTTGTCACCTGGATCTCGGGCAAATACGATCGAAAGCTGGGGCCATTACCCGTGATTTACTTTCACATCTATGTGCTGATCTTTGTCTCACTTTGCATCATTGGCATGTCCAGAGACAGCTTTTTTGGTCTGGCCTTGCCAGAAGGCTCCGCACTGCCCGATATCATTTTCTACATCTGCGGTGCGGCCATTGGTGGATCCGGCGGAGGGATCTATGCCGCCAGCCGCTCCATGATGGTGCGCCATACCAATCCTGACCGTCCAACCGAAGCCTTTGGCTTATTTGCCCTCGCCGGGAAAGCCACTGCGTTTTTGGCTCCGCTTCTTATCGGTTTGTTTACCTACTTGCTTAATGATGCTCGCCTAGGCTTTGCTCCCGTTGTGGGACTGTTCATCTTGGGGATGCTTCTGCTGCGCTGGGTGAACCCAAATGGAGATCAATAGAAGTGGGACCGATTGTCGTCAGATATTTTCTTGCACTGGTGCTCTTGGCAACCTGCCTGCCCTTTTCGCTTCAGGCACAATCGCAATCTGACCGCCCGAAAGCGCGACCTGATTCGCCTTTAACCGTGGCGGCAAAAACCCTTTTCGGTGCGGCTGAGATCGGATCAAAACATGCAGCCGAATCCTTTGGAAGCTACGCTCAGGGCTGTTTGGCTGGCGGGGCCACCCTGCCAGAAACTGGCCCGACATGGCAGGCCATGCGTCTCTCTCGAAACCGAAATTGGGGACAACCTATAACCATTGACTACCTACAAGATCTCTCGCGCAAAGTGGCCCAGAACACGTCTTGGTCAGGTCTTTACATTGGCGATATTTCTCAACCACGCGGCGGGCCGATGCTGTCAGGCCATGCCAGTCACCAAATTGGCCTAGACGCGGATATATGGCTGCGGCCAAAAACGGATCGCGTTTTAACTCGGGCAGAGCGGGAAGAAATTTCCTCTCTATCCATGAGGCGGGCCTCGGGCGCTTATACCAATGATCGCTGGACCAAGGACCACGAAACCGTGCTCAAATTGGCCGCGTCAGATCCAAGAGTGGCGCGCATATTCATTTTCCCAGGCGCCAAGGTCGCCATGTGCAATTCAGCAACCGGCGACCGCGACTGGCTGCGCAAAATTCGTCCTTGGTATGGACATCACTATCATTTCCACGTCCGCCTAAAATGCCCAGAAGGCCAGGAGAATTGCATCGACCAAGCCCCACCACCGCCCGGTGATGGGTGCAAGGAAGCGGCCGGATGGGTCAAACGCATCTTAAATCCCCCGCCGCCTGACCCGAACGCCAAGCCGCGCAAACCCAAGCCGCCGATCACCTTGGCGGCATTGCCCAATCAATGCAGCGCGGTTTTGTCAAACCTCTGAGGGCCAGCTGTACGGAAATCGCTTGCAATATGTCCTATGGGCTCGTATCCGAGCACGTCAAATCTGACCAAGTCGCCGCTACCTTGGCTAAAAAACGGAACAAAAATATGAAAACTCTCTATCTTCCAGGCATTCTTGCCATGGCTACCGTCGTTGTGGCCTCCAACATCTTGGTGCAGTTTCTTCTTGGAGACTGGCTGACCTGGGGTGCCTTCACCTATCCCATCGCCTTTCTCGTCACAGATGTGATGAACCGGGTCTACGGAGTTGCGGCCGCGCGCCGCGTGGTCTTTGCCGGCTTTGCCGCTGGCGTTCTGTGTTCACTCATTGGCACGCAAGTCATGCTACAAGGGGATGGCTACAGTTTCCCAGCAGTGACGCTGCGCGTGGCTTTGGGATCGGGCACCGCGTTTCTGGTGGCCCAATTGCTGGACGTTCAAATCTTCGACCGCTTGCGACATGGCACATGGTGGCAAGCCCCTCTGGCCTCAACACTGATTGGCAGCGCTGTCGATACCTTCCTCTTTTTCAGCATCGCCTTCTCCGCCACCTTTAACGGGCTCGAAACTGGCAATATTCCAGACTGGGCACAGGGCGCTGTGCCGCTACTCGGAGCGGGTATTGAGATGCCGCTTTGGGCTTCTCTGGCCGTTGCAGATTGGCTGGTGAAACTGTCTTTGGCCCTCATCGCTTTGGTGCCCTTCCGCTTCGTAGTTCTATATCTTGTGGCGCGTGGGACAAAAAATCATTGACTTTGTGTCCCTCTCTGTCAGGCTGTGGATAAATGTAGCAACTGAAAGGAGGTGATCCAGTGTCGAGAAAGGTATTGGAGAATGGAGTCGTAACAGGTTTGGAGACAAATTTCTAAGGCAACCCTTGGAGTTTTAACGCCAAGCTTGGGCAAACGGTCCTAAACGACCCGCCCTCCGCACAACTTTCGAAGGGCCGTCCTATCTAGGCGGCCCTTTTCCTTTGTGGCATAGTCACCGCATGTTGCAAATTAATGATGAAATAATAATTCACGATTGGGAGCTGACCGAAAGTTTCACCCGAGCGCAGGGACCGGGAGGACAGAACGTCAATAAAGTGTCTACCGCCGTCGAATTGCGCTTCGAAGCGGCCCGCTGCCAAAACCTCTCGGGCCCGGTGAAAACCCGACTCAAAAAATTGGCCGGCCGCAAATGGACCTCCGATGGCGCCATTATTTTTCGGGTCGAAGACACCCGCTCACAGGCGCGCAACCGCGAGATTGCAAAAGAGCGCTTGAAAGAGCTGATCCTTCAGGCTTTGATAACGCCAAAGCGCAGGATCGCCACACGCCCCACACTCGGATCACAAAAGCGCCGACTGGCAGGAAAAGTTCAGCGTGGCGTTGTCAAATCTCTGCGCGGAAAGGTAAAAGATGTCGAGTGATCTGGCGGCGCGGCGTGCCGCAGTCTTGGGGCCAAATGTGCCCACTTTTTATGAAACCCCAGTGCATCTGGTCAAAGGTGACGGTGTTTGGCTGTGGGATGCAGACGGGCGTAAATATCTCGATTGCTACAACAACGTGCCGCATGTCGGCCACTGTCACCCCCATGTCGTCTCAGCCATCGCCGCACAGGCCGCTCAGCTGAACACCCACACCCGCTATTTACACGCGGGAATTGTGGAGTATTGCGAGCGGCTCACCGCCAAGTTTCAAGCGCAATTGACTCAGGTCATCATGGTGTGCAGCGGATCGGAGGCCAATGACATTGCCCTGCGCATGGCCCAAGCTGTGACGGGGAAAACGGGCATCATCGCCACAGATAATACCTACCACGGCAATACGATGGCCGTGTCACAGCTCTCCTCGCGCAAGCCCCCCATCGGAGGCTATGCCAGCCATATCCGCCGCATCCCTGCGCCGGACACCCTGCGCCCAGTTGGCGGTACGGCCGATGGTCAGGCCGCGGCCTTTGCACGGGAGCTGCAAACCGCCATTGATGACCTTGAGGCCACTGGCCATGGGTTTTCGGGTTTTCTATTTTGCCCAACCTTCGCCAATGAGGGCCTGCCAGATTTGCCGCAGAATTTCATGAAGCCCGCCGAGCAAGTGGTCAAATCCGCCGGGGGGCTGTTGATCGCAGATGAGGTGCAGCCCGGGTTTGGCAGAGGCGGTGAGACATGGTGGGGCCATGAATGGCTTGGCTTGTCACCTGATGTTGTGACATTGGGCAAGCCTATGGCCAACGGACATCCGGTTGCGGCAGTGGTCGCACGCCAGTCCGTCATGGCTGAATTTCGCAACGCCTTTGGCTATTTCAACACCTTTGGTGGCAATCCAGTAAGCTGCGCCGCCGCTGCGGCCACTTTGGATGTCATTGAGCAGGATAATTTGGTGGCGCACGCCAAAAATATCGGTGCTCATTTTTTGCGTGAGCTGCACTCTATTGACCACCCCAGCATCGCCAGCCGGCGCGGACGTGGCTTGTTTCTCGCTTTGGAATTGGAAACGCATGGTGTGGCCGATGAAGCCTTAGCCGCCCATGTCGTCGAATACGCGCGCAATCATGGTCTGTTGATGGGGCGCACGGGGCGCAATCGCAATATTTTGAAACTGCGTCCGCCCATGCCCTTTTCCAATGAGAATGTTGCCATGGCCTGTGATATCCTACAGGCCGCGTTCAAGGCATGAATGATCTTCCTGCAATAGCCGCCCAATGGGGCGCGAATGGTCCGATAGAGTTGATCGCCGAGCGGGAAAACGCTGTGTATAAGATCCTGCGCGACGGCACTCCGATGGCGCTGCGCCTGCATCGGGCGGGATACCAAAGTGAAGCGGCAATCTTGTCAGAATTGCGCTGGACGCTGCGGTTGGCGGAGGCGGGTTTTGCCTGTCCCAAACCCCTCGCGCAGGCGGATGGATCCTTACTGGCGCAAGCGGAAGATGGACGCTTTGTCTCTGTGATTTCCTGGGTGGAGGGCGCGCCGATTGGAGCTGTGGACAGCTCCGTTGATACGGATGTCACCGCCCATTGTGATCTTTATCACCAATTGGGCCACCTCTTGGCCAAGCTGCATAACACCTGCGATCGCATAAAGACGGACGATCTCACACGCGCCGCCTGGGATCTGCCGGGTCTGCTTGGGAAATCCCCCTTTTGGGGTCGATTTTGGGACAATCCATCCCTATCGGCCAGTGAAAAAAAGTTCATGGTCTATACCCGGCAGACCGCTCACGCGCATTTAGACGCCATGAAGGGCGCAGATTTTGGCTTGATTCATGCGGATGCCTTACAAGAAAATGTCTTTCAAACACAGTCAGGGCTGACGCTGATTGATTTTGATGACGCGGGATTTGGCTATCGCGGTTACGATCTTGGGGTCTGTCTGTCGCAACATTACGCCGCCGGGCATTTGAACGATCTGATCGCCGCCGTTGCAGAGGGCTATGGAACACTCCGCAATGCCCCATCGATAGATGATATCAAATTTTTCCTTATGTTGCGCGGGCTTGCCTCTTGCGGATGGGTGATCGCACGGCAACCGAGGAAAAGCCCTGTCCAAAGGCGCTACGCAGAACGCGCGCTGCATTTGGCACATCAATGGCTGACAACAGCTTAAACGATGACGCTTTGTGCGTTTTGCCGTCCAACTCCGAACACCCGCTTATAGCGGGCAATTTCATCTGCTGGACCCATCGCCTTGTTGGGATTGTCAGATAATTTCACCGTCGGCCTGCCGTTGGCGGACACGGCTTTGCAGACCAAGGAGAATGGTTTCAACGCGTCATTTGGCACCAGTCCGCGGAAGTCATTGGTGAGCAGCGTACCCCAACCAAAAGAGACTCTGACCCGTCCAGCGAACAATCGGTGCAGCTCGGCGATTTTCTCCACGTCCAAACCATCGGAAAAAATCAGTAGTTTTTGACTGGGATCTTCATTGCGGCTTTTCCACCATTTGATCGCATGTTCTGCCCCTTGAATGGGATCACCGGAATCAATGCGCATCCCCGTCCATGTGGCCAGCCAATCTGGTGCATTGTCTAAAAACCCTTCTGTGCCATAGGTATCGGGCAAGATGATGCGCAGATTTCCATCATGCTCCTCATGCCAATCAGAAAGTACGTTATAAGGCGCCTGGCGCAGGGCTTGATCATCAAGCGCCAGAGCAGAGTAGATCATGGGCAGCTCATGCGCATTGGTCCCAATCGCGGCCAGATCACGATTTTTGGCGATCAAACAATTGGATGTGCCAATGAATTTGTCTCCCAATCCTTCTGTCATGGCCTGCACAGCCCAATCTTGCCACAAAAAGGAATGGCGCCTGCGCGTGCCAAAATCCGCAAGGCGCAAGTCGTCAATGTCGCGCAGAGTCTCAATTTTTTCCCAAAGCTTGGCCATGGCACGGGCATAGAGAATTTGAATCTCAAAGCGGCGCATGTCTCGCAACACCGCGCGGCCACGCAGCTCCATAAGTACCGCCAAAGCAGGAATTTCCCACAACATCACCTCGGGCCAACTGCCTTGAAATGTCAGCTCATATTGCCCATCACGTTTCTCAAGGTGATAGTCAGGCAATCTGAGCGCCTCGAACCAATCCATAAACTCGGGCGTAAACATCTGGCGTTTGCCATAGAATGTATTGCCGCGCATCCATGTGCTTTCGCCACGCGACAGAGACAAAGAGCGCACATGATCCAATTGTTCGCGCAGCTCCCCCTCGTCAATCAATTCTGCCAAGCGAATGTCACTTGAGCGATTGATCAAACTAAAGGTCACCTCCGTTTTTGGGTGATTTCGGAGCACCGATTGGCACATCAATAATTTATAGAAATCATTGTCGATTAACGACCGCACGATCGGGTCAATTTTCCATTTGTGATTCCACACTCGGGTGGCGATATCTACCATTACAGAAGGCTCACTTTCGCTGCGGCCATGTCGCGCCGTGCTTGGTCCAGCGATCCACCCATATCAATGGCGCGGCATAGGGCGGTGTCGACGCTGACCGCGAAGCCCAGCCGCGCCGCATCCAGTGCAGAATAAGCGACACAATAATCCGTCGCCAATCCGACAAAGGTCACATCCTGAACCCCGCGGGTGTTGAGATACCCTTCAAGCCCGGTCGCTGTGGAGCGGTCATTTTCAAAGAAAGCAGAATAGCTGTCGATGCCTAAACGATAGCCCTTGCGCAGAATCAATTCAGCGCGATCCGTGGCCAAATCTTTGTGAAAAGCAGCGCCAAGGCTGCCCTGCACGCAGTGATCTGGCCAAAGCACTTGGGGACCATAGGGCATTTCAATGTTGGAAAACACATCGGCCTTATGGGAGCTGGCAAAGGAGGAATGGCCCGCAGGGTGCCAATCTTGGGTGAGGATCACCGCGTCAAAATCAGCCATGCGATTGTTAATTTGCTCCACAATCTCATCACCGCCCGCAACCGCCAATGCGCCCCCCGGACAAAAGTCGTTTTGAACGTCAACCACAATCAGAGCACGCATTTGGATCCCCTATCCAAGCTTCGCGCACAGAGGTAATGACCCGCGCCCATAAGGTCAATGTTATCAAAGCACCCATAAAGCGGCATCGAGGCTTTAGCTATCTATCTTGCAGCAATGACGACTTCAGATTATGACGCAAACTATGTTTACAGTCTCCGCTCTTTATCACTTCACCCGCTTTGACGATCCAGAGGCTCTGCGCGCGCCGATGCTGTCACTTTGTGAGCATGAGGGCATCAAAGGCACAATTTTGCTCGCCAAAGAAGGAATCAACGGCACTGTCGCTGGACCCAAACAGGGAATTGCCCGGCTTTGGGCGCATATCGCCGCGCTGCCTGGGTGTTCGGATTTTGAACATAAAGAGAGCACGGCCAGCATCATGCCCTTCAAGCGCATGAAAGTCCGCCTGAAAAAAGAGATTGTCACAATGGGCCAACCCAATGTCGATCCGCGCGCGGGCACTGGCCACTATGTCGATCCGCATGAATGGAACGCGCTGATTGCCGCACCGGATGTCGCGGTGATTGATACGCGCAACGATTATGAGGTGGGCATCGGCACGTTTGAAGGGGCGATTGATCCCAAGACCAAAACCTTCCGTGAATTTCCACAGTGGTGGGCCGAAAACAAACATCGCTTTCACAATAAAAAAATTGCCATGTTTTGCACCGGCGGCATTCGTTGCGAAAAATCTACCAACTTTCTGCTCGGTGAAGGGGTTGAGGAAGTCTATCACCTGAAGGGCGGAATCTTGAAATATCTCGAGGAGGTGCCGCAGGAAGAAAGCACTTGGCAGGGTGAATGCTTCGTCTTCGACAATCGCGTGTCCGTGGGTCACGGCTTGGTCGAGGGCAGTTTTGATCAATGCTATGCCTGCCGCAGACCCATCACCGAATCCGACAAAAATCGTGTTGACTATATCAAAGGGGTACAGTGCCACCAATGTGTGGACGAATATTCCGATGAGGACCGCGCACGTTTTGGGGAGCGCCAAAGGCAGATCGACGCCGCCGCGAGATAGGGGCGCCTTACTGAGATTTGATCCAAGCTCCGAGCCGCGCAAGATGCGGCGCATAGGCTTTGCCTTCGGCTTCGGCCCGATCGGCGGCTTTCAACACCGCATAGAGACCGCGCACCGCCATCCATCGCAAAGGCTCGCGCTCCCAGACTCGGACCGCACGGTTGACCCATGGCAATTCTGTCAAAGCCGTAGGATTTGACAGCACCAAGTCACGCAAGGTACGCCCGGCTAAATTCGCCGAGGTCAAACCAACCCCCACATATCCGCCGGCCCAACCAATCTTGGTTTCACGATCCAGGCCAACAGTGGCGCACCAATCCCTTGGAACGCCCAAGACCCCCTGCCAAGCATGGGCCAAGGGGACATGGGTCGCCGCAGGAAACAGACGCGCAAGAATCCCCCGCAATTCTGCGATTGTGCCCGAGGTTGGCCGGCCATCGGGCCTAATTTTGGAATTCAAAAGATAGGGCAGGCCCCGACCTCCAACCGCGATGCGCCCATCTGCTGTACGCTGGCAATAGCAATAGGCATGAGCCATGTCTCCAATCAGCTCTGCACCCGACCAGCCAATGTCTCGCCACAGCTCCGGGGGCAAAACTTCCGTCACAATTTGCGCAGAGTTGAGAGGCAGCCAATCACGCTTATATCCGGGCAATTGGGCGCTATAGCCTTCGGTGGCTTTCAAAACCACCGCGCAGGCCACTTGGCCTTGATCAGTTATGACCTGACCTTTCGAAATTTTATGCGCCCGGGTCGTTTCGTAAATCGTAACCCCTAATCGCGCCACAGCATCGGCCAATCCGCGCACGAATTTGGCCGGCTGAATCCGTGCCACACCAGAGGTCACAAGCGCACCCCTGGCGCTCGGAATGGCAACACGCGCGCGCAATTGCGCCTCACTTTCAAGCTGGCTGCGATGATCACCCCAGTGGTGCAATCGCTTCAGCTCAGGCGCAAGCCGCTGAAATTGATGCGCATTCGTAGCGATGGCCAGTTCTTGCGTGCGGTGGATATCCGCGTCGAAGCCTTCCACCTCAGCCACCGCAATCACCTCATCAACAGTGCCGTGAAACGCCGCCACCATGGCCTTGACCTGCTCGGCTGTACCGCTGCTTAGGTATTTTTCATGATCCCAGGCAAAATTACCCGACAGCCACCCGCCGTTACGACCCGAAGCCCCAAAACCGGCGAAATGCTCTTCAACAATAACGATGTTCAAAGATGGATCGGCTTTTTTAAGATAATAGGCCGCCCAAAGCCCGGTAAAGCCCGCCCCAATGATGCATATATCTGCGCTGATAGGCCGGTCCAAGGCCGGGCGCGGTTTTGGCAACCCGCCCAGCTCTTGATACCAAAACGAAACACCACCGCGTTGCATTGCCCGAGGCACTCCCAGTTTGGTCAGTTTTAGAAATCCAAGTTGGACACATTGAGCGCGTTATTTTGGATGAATTCCCGACGCGGCTCCACCACATCGCCCATCAGCTTGGTAAATAAATCATCCGCTTCCGCGACATCATCAATCCGCACTTGCAACAAGGTTCGCGCATCTGGATCCAATGTGGTTTCCCAAAGCTGATCGGGGTTCATTTCGCCTAGGCCTTTATAACGTTGCAGCGATAGCCCTTTCTCGCCCTCTTCCAAAATCGCGCTCAACAGCGTGAGGGGGCCATTGACCACCTGCACCCGATCTTTGCGCACCAATGTGCAAGGACCGCCGTAGGTATCTTGCAAGCTTTGGGTCAACAGCCCAGTGCGACGCGCTTCGCCAGAACGGAGCATGGCCCCATCAAGATTGCGAACCTCTTCCACGCCGCGCAAGATCCGCGCCAAACGCATGCCACGATCCTGTGTCGGGCGGCCCTGCCATCCCCGCTCATATTCCAAAGCAATCAGATCAAGCCGGCGCGCAACGGCATCCGCCATGCCTTGCAAGTCACGATCCACCGCTCCAGGCACGAAGGCCCCGGCGATTGCCGCTTGCTCCAAAATGTGACGTGGGTAATGGGTGGGGAATGCGTCTACAATGCGCTTCAACTGACGCGCCTCTTCCACAACGCGCATCAAATCGGCGCCAATAATTTCTTCACCATTCGTCAAACGCAGCAACGCGCCTTCAATACCCTGTTCAATGAGGTATTCATCCAAGGCTGGCTGGTCCTTGAGATAGACTTCAGAGCGCCCGCGGCTCACCTTAAACAACGGTGGCTGCGCGATATAGAGATAACCACCTTCAATCAACTCCGGCATTTGACGGAAAAAGAACGTCAGCAAGAGCGTGCGGATATGCGCACCATCCACATCGGCATCTGTCATGATCACGATTTTATGATAGCGTAGCTTCTTAATATCAAATTCATCACGACCAATGCCAGTACCCAGCGCCATGACCAAATTTCCAATTTCTTGGCTGCCCAGCATCCGATCAAACCGCGCGCGCTCGACGTTCAAAATTTTGCCGCGCAGTGGCAAAACCGCTTGAGTCATACGGTCACGCCCAGTTTGTGCCGAACCGCCAGCGCTGTCCCCTTCCACCAAAAACACTTCGGTTTTTGAGGGATCTTTTTCCGAACAATCTTTGAGTTTTCCGGCCAAGAAGTTCACATCCATCGCAGTCTTGCGCCGTGTGAGGTCGCGGGCCTTGCGCGCCGCTTCTCGGGCCATTGCAGCCTCAACAATCTTGCCAACAATAACCTTTGCCTGCGCTGGGTTTTCTTCGAACCACTCAGCCAATTTCTCGCCGACCAAGCCCTCAACCGCCGGGCGCACTTCTGAGCTGACCAATTTGTCTTTGGTCTGGCTGGAAAATTTCGGATCAGGAACTTTGACAGATAACACACAGGTTAAACCCTCGCGCGCATCATCGCCTGTGAAGCTGATTTTCTCTTTTTTGGCGATGCCGCTGGATTGGGCGTAGTTGTTAATGGTTCGGGTCAACGCCCCTCGAAAGCCCGCCATATGGGTGCCGCCGTCACGCTGTGGGATATTATTGGTGAAGGGCAGGACATTTTCGTGATAGGAATCGTTCCACCACATTGCCACTTCGACACCGATATCATCCCGGGTGCCTTTGACATAAATCGGCTCTTCCATGATCGAGGATTTGGAACGGTCAAGATATTTCACAAATTCACGCACGCCGCCGTCATAATAGAGCTCACTGCGCAGAGGTTCGGCCGGGCGCAGGTCTTCAAGAATAATTCGCACGCCTGAATTCAAGAATGCCAATTCACGCAGGCGCTTTTCCAGGATTTCAAATTTATACTCAAGATTTGAGAAGGTCTCTGTCGACGCCAGAAAACGCACTTCCGTACCGGTACGATCGCCGCATTCACCAACAACTTTTAAGTGTTCGGCTGTGTCACCATGCTCGAAGCGCGCGACGTGCTCTTTACCTTCGCGCCAGATGCGCAGCTCCAGCCATACCGACAAGGCATTAACAACTGAAACCCCAACCCCGTGCAAACCGCCAGAAACCTTGTAGGAGTTGCTGTCAAATTTACCGCCCGCATGCAGCTGGGTCATAATCACCTCAGCGGCAGAAACACCCTCTTCTTCGTGAATGCCAACCGGAATACCGCGACCATTGTCCGCGACGGAAACCGAGCTGTCCGCATTGATCCGCACCAAAACATGATCCGCATGGCCAGCCAGCGCCTCATCAATGCCATTGTCCACAACCTCATACACCATGTGATGCAAACCGGAGCCATCGTCCGTGTCCCCGATATACATCCCCGGCCGTTTGCGAACAGCCTCTAAGCCCCTAAGAACTTTAATGGAATCTGCGCCATATTCTTCAACATTCACAGTTTGGTCAGACATCCCGATACCCTTTTTTGAGTTATACAACAAATAGCGGAATTCGAGATGAATGTCACGCAAATGGCACAATGGATTGTGGTTAAGACTGCGATTTTTTTCGGCAGCAAGCCCGATGTGATCTTTCGCAAAAAACCTCTATTTCTGCGCGGCTAGGTAAAGGGAATAATGATGCCAACGGCGATCAAAAGACCCCCAGAAATGCGGTTTACGCGCCGCACTGCCTGCGGTGTTTGCAGCAGATCACGCGCACGATTTACAAAGCCAGCGAGGATCAAATTTCCCAAAAGCGGGGTGAGGATAGAGACCGCAACAATGGCCAAGACATCCCATGCCGTCACTTGCGTCAGGTCAAAAAAGCCCGGCAGAACGCCCATGTAAAACAGAATGGCCTTTGGGTTACCTAATATCACCACCACGCCAGCAATAAAGCCCGCCCACATGCCCGGTCGCGTCAAGCGCTGGTCACTGCTCAAGGCGACATCGGCCTTGAGCATCAACAGAACACCCATTGTAAGGAACACCACGGCCGCGACATAGCGCAAGATGATCATAATGTCGGCAATTTCATTGACCACCCAGCTCACTCCAAGGATCGCCAAAACCGGCCAACCGGCATCGCCCATCGCCACGCCCAATGCCAAGGGCCAAGCCGCCTGAAAGCCGCCCGACATGGCGCGGGCCAAGAGAGCGACCCAAACCGGACCGGGGGTAATGAATAAAATAAAAACAGCGATGGCATAAAGCGCCAAATCTGAAAAAGCCAAAGTCATTGAAAATCCACTTTTGATTTCCCCTCAACCTCTGTCACCAAAAGATGCTGCGCCCGGTCGCCAAGTTCTTCAAACAATTCAGGCCCCGTGCCACTCATCCAGGCCTGAGCACCCAGCGCGCAAATTTCGTCATAAAGCGCCGCTCGGCGGGCGGCATCCAAATGCGCTGCCACCTCATCTAAAAGCAGGATCGGCGGTAGGCCAGTTTGGTCTTTCAGCGCACGACCGTTGGCGAGGATGAGCGAAATCAAAAGCGCCTTTTGCTCGCCTGTGGAGCTGTCTTTTGCTGGAACATTTTTTGCGGCAAAGACACCGAAAAGATCATCACGATGCGGACCGGCCAGGCTGCGACCCGCGGCAAGATCTCGATTTCGGTAGTCGGCCAAAAGCTCAGCAAAATCATCATGACTGTCTGAAATTTCAATGTTTTCCGAATTGGTCAGAGTCAAATGCGCGGTTGGAAAGGCTGTTTCTGCCTGATCCTGCGCCGCGTGGATATAGGCCAGGGCCTCCTCCCGCGCCCTTCTGATTTGAACGCCAGTGGCTGCCATTTGCCCCTCAATGGCCCGATACCAATGGGCATCCGTCACTTGATTTTTCAACAGACGATTGCGCTCACGCATGGCTTTTTCATAGATAATCACCTGCTCGCCGTGATTTGGATCAAAAGAGAGCGCAATGCGATCCAAAAACCGGCGGCGCCCCTCTGCACCTTCTATCCAAAGACGGTCCATTGCGGGGATCAACCATAGGACACGCGCAATGCGCCCCAACATCACCTGAGTGGCCGCTTTGCCGTCAATCCGCAGTTGACGCGTCGCGCCATTTTGCGACCAGGTCTCTATCTCATGCAGGCGATCTTGCGCGCGCAACACAGCCGAGACCTTCCAGCCCAGCGCCTCGGGCCGGCGGGTCATTTCTTCCGCAGTCGACCGCCGCACGCCACGACCGGGCGACAAAAGGGATACTGCCTCTAAAATATTGGTCTTGCCGGCCCCATTGGCTCCGTAAATGGCAACAGGCCGCGGGTCGCAATCGATCTGCACCACATGATGCGACCGAAAATGCGACAGGCTTAAAGATTCAACAGCAAGATTGGGCATCTGCGCCCTTCACATTCACGCCAGCTTAAACGCGCATCGGCATGACGACATAAATGGCCGAAGTGTCATTGCCCTCACGCATCAAGGTTGGATCCCCTGACGTGTTGAACAAGAACACCGCATTTTCCCGATCAACCTGACTGGCAATTTCGAGCAGATATTTCGCGTTAAAGCCAATTTCCAATTTTTCATCGCCATAGGCAACGGCCAATTCCTCTTCAGCAGCGCCGCTGTCTGGTGCATTCACCGACAAGATGAGACGATCTTCATCCAATGCCAGTTTCACGGCCCGCGACCGCTCGGAAGAAACCGTGGCAACCCGGTCAACTGCTTTGGCAAATTCGGCCGCATCCACTTCCAATTTGCGCGTATTGCCCGAGGGAATCACCCGCGTATAATCTGGGAAGGTGCCATCGATCACTTTTGAGGTCAGCGTAACATGCGGCGTCGCAAAGCGCACTTTGGTTTCCGAAACTGAAACGGCAATCTGCGCGTCATCATCATCCAGCAATTTGCGCATTTCACCAACTGTTTTACGCGGCACAATCACACCGGGCATATCTCCGGCATCTGTGGGCAGATCCGCATCAATCCGCGCCAAACGGTGACCATCCGTAGCGACACAGCGCAGCTTTTGTCCCCCGTCACCCTCTGCCACATGCATATAGACACCGTTCAAATAATACCGGGTCTCTTCGGTGGAAATCGCAAATTTTGATTTGTCAAAAAGCCGGCGCAAGGTCATCGCAGAAGCGGTGAAATTGGACGTATATTCCGAGGTGGCCATGACCGGGAAATCTTCCTTCGGCAGGGTCGTCAAAGAGAAATTTGACCGGCCGGCTTCAACGGTCAAACGGCCAGAGGCGCCATCATCTGTCAAGGTCACCAAGGCGCCATCGGGCAATTTTCGCACGATCTCATGCAAGGTCACCGCAGATACCGTGCTGGCTCCTGCGCGCTCCACCATAGCGGTCACACGATCTACAACCTCAATGTCCAAATCTGTCGCACGAAAAGACACATGATCGCCGCTCGCCTCGATCAATACATTTGCCAAGATTGGAATTGTATTCCGACGCTCCACAACGGACTGCGCTTGGGACACAGCCTTCAACAAAGTTGCGCGTTCAATTGCCAGTTTCATTGCCGTTCTCCGTCACGAATTTGAAGATAAACCGTAAAGAGTTTTCCACAGGACACAAGGGTGTGTTGACGGGTTTTAACCCTTAAAGGTTTTGAAAGGCAGCTATGCCTCGAGTGAGCGCCGCAGGAGGTCCAAGTCGTCAGACATTTGGCTGTCCTGATTGCGTAAATCCTCGATTTTCCGCACCCCATGCATCACGGTCGTATGGTCCCGACCACCGAATCTGCGGCCAATTTCTGGCAAGGAGCGGCTGGTCAATTGCTTGCACAGATACATGGCAATCTGGCGCGGCCGCGCAAAGCTGCGCAGGCGCTTTGGGCCCAGCATATCAGATAGGCGAATATTATAGTGATCGCTCACTTTGCGCTGAATTTCCTCAACCGTAACCTTGCGGTCCGAGGCGCGCAGAATATCAGAGAGGCAATCTTGGGTCAGCTCAACCGTAATTTCACGCCCCACCAGTGAGGCAAAAGCAAAGAGCCGGGTTAAAGCCCCCTCAAGCACTCGAACATTGGTTGAAATGCGATGTGCCAAAAATTCCACAACTTCTTGACGCACTTCAATGCCCGGATAGCTGGACTGATAGAGCTCAATTTTAGACTGCAAAATACCAAGGCGCAGCTCATAGGTGGTGGGATGTAAATCCACCACCAAACCGCATTGCAAACGGCTGGCGATGCGATCTTCTAATTGCTTTATCTCACCCGGTGCACGATCAGCGGAGATGATAATTTGCTTGTTTTGGTCCACCAAAGCATTGAAGGTGTGAAAAAATTCCTCTTGGGTGCTGTCTTTTCCGCCGATGAATTGCACATCGTCTACCATTAGGACATCGACCGAGCGGAACAGCTCTTTAAAATCCATCATCTTGCGGTCACGCAAGGCCTGCACGAATCGATACATGAATTGTTCAGCAGAGAGATACATCACATTGATATCAGGACGATTCGATTGCAGCTCCCAAGCGATTGAATGCATCAAATGGGTTTTTCCCAAGCCAACGCCCCCATATAAAAACAGGGGGTTAAAGGTGACTGGACCCGCTTCTGCCACACGTTTCGCGGCGGCATGGGCCAATTCGTTGGGTTTGCCCACAACAAAATTGTCGAACACGAAGCGTTGGTCGAGCTTTGCACCTTGAATTTCGCGCGGCTTGGCTGGCGCATCAACAGCGGGCGACGACTGGCGCGCCACAGGCACTTTGTCCACGCGCCCTACGGAAAACGTCGCACGGGTTACATCAAGACCAGATTCGCGCATTTGATAGAGGATTTGATCTTCGAAATGCTGGCGCACGTAATTTCCGAAAAAACTGGTCGGCACAAAAAACTCTGCGGCACCGCCCGACTCGCCCATAAATTGTAGCGGTTCGATCCATGATTTGTAGTTATTGTTCCCAAGAGACTTGCGCAAGCGATCCGCGGCGATATCCCAAAACTCTGTTGCCATGCGTTTCACTTAATCCCAGTATAAATGACCAGTCACCCGGCCCGACTTCAACGCAGCCCAATGACAACGTCTTTCAAATTTCTAAGCCACTGCCCCCAGAAGGCAGGCGAATTCTCCGAAGAATAGCACCCATGACCCATAAAATGGATTTATCATGTTATATAGTCCCAAGATTATGTCGCCGTGCAGCAGTGGCATTGTCTTGGAGCAGGTATCCCCCAGAGCACTCAAAGTGACTCGTTGGGACTTTTTTATCCTTCGGCCAAGTGACTCTGCAACAGATCTTAATTCTTGACTCGGTATTTTTCGAAAAAGAATCTCTTTCCACCTATGGTTGAGGCAATCGAGTCTAAAAAAAATAATTCTTTTACTGCCGCTTAAACGAAAAAGGGCGCGGAAATTACCCCGCGCCCAAAATTCATTAATTTGTAACGATGATTAAGACAGAGCTTTAACCCGCGACGCCAAGCGCGAAATTTTGCGCGATGCTGTGTTTTTGTGAAAGATGCCTTTTGTCACACCGCGCATCAGCTCTGGCTGTGCGGCGCGAAGCGCGGCGATTGATGCGGCTTTGTCGCCAGAAGCAATAGCTTCTTCAACAGCACGCAAAAATGTGCGGATACGGGATTTGCGGGCTTTGTTGACCGCTGTGCGGCGCTCGATTTGACGTGCGCGCTTCTTTGCTTGTGGTGAATTTGCCATGTTATCAGGTCCTAACTTAATCTTGTGCCACACGTCTTACCGCTAGGCCCATACCGTTTGGACCGGATTATCTAAAGCCAAGCGGGCCACACGCGCATTTTCTGACGCGGTCTATAGCCGCTTTCTAAGGAGATGCAAAGCCATTCTGCTTATTTATCGCGAAATTGTGGCTCTCTTTTTTCGACAAAGGCCGCCATACCCTCTTTTTGGTCTTCTGTTGCGAACATCGAATGAAACACACGTCGCTCAAACAACAGGCCTTCGGCCAAAGTGGTCTCATAGGACCGGTTCACCGCATCCTTCGCCGCTTTGATGGAAATTTGCGATTTCTCAGCAATTTTCCCAGCGACCTCTAGGGCAACTTCCATCAATTTTTTCACCGGCACCACACGGCTCACCAGCCCTGAGCGCTCTGCTTCCGCCGCATCCATAAAGCGCCCGGTCAAATGCATATCCATGGCTTTGGATTTTCCAACGAATCGGGTCAAGCGCTGCGTGCCGCCGATGCCAGCGATGACCCCAAGATTGATCTCTGGCTGTCCAAACTTTGCGTTATCGGCACAAATGATAAAGTCACAAAGCATCGCCAACTCACAACCACCGCCCAATGCATAGCCTGCAACGGCTGCAATTATGGGTTTGCGGGCCTCTTGCAGCGGGCTCATGCTGGCGCCGAATAGATCATCGGACACGACGTCCACAAAGCTCTTTTCTGCCATCTCAGTGATATCGGCCCCGGCGGCAAAGGCTTTCTCCGATCCGGTAATCACCATGCAGCGCACTTTATCATTCGCGTCCGCCTGGCGCACCGCATCGCCGAGCTCCGCCACCAACTGACTGTTCAGCGCATTCAGCGCCGATGGGCGGTTCAATTTGATGACGCAGATGTGATCTGCAATCTCTACGATGATGGTCTCATAAGCCATGTTGGTCCCAGCATTGCCTCTATCAGGCGTTTAGGCCTATCACGTTCGCCGCCTATTTCAAGCTATCTCTGACAGGTTGGACAATAGAAGCTAGACCGCCCCGATTGGCTCACCCGCGCAATTGTGCCGCCGCATCCCGCATGTTTGCAGGGCTCAGATTCTCTGTCATAAACATGAAAACTATGCTGAAAATAGCCCAACTCGCCCCCCGTTTGACGGTAATCTTTAAGACTAGAGCCGCCGGCTTCAATCGCCTCTTCCAGCACCGTCCGAATGATCGGCACCAAACTGCCCACTTGGCTTTTTGACAGGTCCTTGGCCCGACGCATGGGTGAAATTTTTGCACGAAAGAGCACTTCGCAAACATAAATATTGCCCAAGCCGGCGATGAGTCGTTGGTCCAGGAGTGCCGACTTTATCGGCGTGTTGCGCCCCGCGAGTGCTGCGGCCAGATAAGTGTCGTCTAAATAATTGCTCAATGGCTCCGGTCCAAGGCTGGAGAGCATCTTATGCATTTCAACCTCCGCGGTCGGCGCAAGATCCATCGCGCCGAAACGTCTGGCGTCATTGAAGGTCACCCGTGTCTCATTTTCCATGTGAAACACCACATGATCGTGTTTTTCCGGTGCAGGGTGGTCTTGGTAAAACTCCCCAATTTGTTGACCCGAAACCAGCATTCGGCCAGACATCCCGAGATGCACAATCAAAGTTTCCTGTGTATCCAAGTCTAAAAGAATATATTTCGAGCGCCTCCAAAGCCGCAATACCCGCGCCCCGGTCAAGCGCTGCGCCATGTCAGGCGGAAAGGGCCAGCGCAAATCAGGCCGGTTCACCTCGGCACGCATAATCTTTTGGTCCTGCATCGCCGGTTGCAAGCCGCGGCGGACTGTTTCAACCTCTGGTAATTCGGGCATCTCGGGCTTCCTTCTCGTAGAGCTCATTGTATCAGCCGTCCTGCGTATTATAAGGGGGGGGAAGTCACAAAAGGCCTGTTCCATGCAAGACACTGGTGAAGACACAACCCATTTTGGTTTTGAAACCATTCCAGAGGCCGAAAAGGCCGGCAAAGTGCAGGGTGTTTTCACCTCAGTGGCAAGCAAATATGACGTGATGAATGATGTCATGAGTGTTGGCATTCACCGCATCTGGAAAGAGGCGATGATGGATTGGCTGGCCCCAAGACCCGGGCAGAAACTTCTCGATGTCGCCGGTGGCACTGGGGACATCAGCTTTAAGTTTCTCAAACGCGCGGGATCGGGTCATGCCACCGTGCTTGATATCACTGAAAATATGCTCATCGAAGGGCGCAAACGTGCTGAATCTGCGCAAATGGTTGATAACTTGGATTGGGTTGTCGGTGACGCCATGGCCCTGCCCTTTGCCGACAATAGTTTTGATGTCTACACAATAAGCTTTGGCATTCGGAATGTAACCCGGCCACAAGTAGCCTTAAATGAGGCCTTCCGCGTCCTGCGTCCCGGGGGGCGGTTGATGGTCTTGGAATTCAGTCAAATACCCGTGCCTTTGGCGCAGAAGGCCTATGATCTCTACTCCTTCAATGTGATTCCACGCATGGGCCAGATGATCGCCAATGACCGTGACAGCTATCAGTATCTTGTCGAATCGATTCGCAAGTTTCCCGATCAAGAGACGTTTTTAAGCATGGTGCAGCAGGCAGGATTTGAAAATACCAGCTATCGCAACCTCTCGCTCGGAATCGCAGCCCTGCATTCGGGATGGAAAATCTAGATGCGCGGTCCGCATAATATTTTTCGCCTGATCCGCACCGGCGCAACATTTGAGCGCACGGGGGCGATGAATGTGATCCTCAATGCCTATCAAGCGCCCGTTGGCCTGCGCTTGGCGGCGAAAATTCTTGGTTGGCCATTTCAATGGTTGGGTTACAAGGGTGATCCTGCAATGCCACCGGTCACCCGGGCGCTGACCGCTTTGGGCCCGGCCTATATCAAATTCGGGCAAATCCTATCGACCCGCCCGGATGTGGTTGGCGATGAGCTGGCCGTTCAATTGCGGGTGCTGCAAGATAAATTGCCGCCCTTTCCGGTCGCCGAAGCGCAAAAAATGATCGAGGCAGAGCTCGAGCGACCCTTGGCGTCCATTTTTCAGGATTTTAGTGCACCCGTCGCCGCCGCCTCTATTGCTCAGGTCCACCGCGCAAAATTGGCCTCCGATGGTGCAGATGTTGCCGTAAAAGTTTTGCGCCCCGGCATTGAACGCGCTTTTCGCCGAGATATTGATGCGTTTTACTTCGCGGCCCGGATGGTTGAAGTTCTGGCCCCCGGCGCGCGGCGCCTGCGTCCACTCGATGTGATTGCGCATTTTGAAGGCGTGGTTCTCGGCGAGTTGGATCTGCGGCTGGAAAGCAGTGCCGCGGGAGAATTTGCCGCCAACACGGAATCCGACGAAGGATTTCAATTGCCGCAAATCAATTGGAGCCTCTCGGGCAAAAACGTCATGACTATGGATTGGGCCGAGGGGATCTCTGCCGGGGACAATGCCGCCCTTGATGCTGCCGGACATGACCGACGGCGCATTGGCGAGCGAATTTTGCAATTGTTCTTGTCGCACGCATTGCGCGACGGCTTTTTTCACGCCGATTTGCATCAGGGAAATATCAAGATCGCCGCCAATGGCGATGTGATTGCCTATGATTTCGGCATTATGGGCCGAATTGATGAATACACCCGGCGAGTCTATGCAGAAATTCTCTTCGGCTTTATTCGCCGCGATTACAAGCGCGTGGCGGAGGTGCATTTTGAGGCTGGATATGTGCCGGCGGATAAAGATGTCGATGAATTTGCCCGCGCCCTCAGAGCGGTCGGGGAGCCGATTTTTGGTATGGATGCCACCCAGATCAGCATGGGTCGGGTATTAACCTATTTATTTGACGTCACAGAACAGTTTGGCATGGAGACCAGAACCGAACTCATCTTGCTGCAACGAACGATGGTTGTTGTGGAGGGGGTTGCGCGCAGTTTGCATCCGCAGATTAACATCTGGGAAGTCGCAAAACCTATTGTAGAAGATTACATTAAGCAAAGCATCGGGCCAAAAGCCTTGATGAAAGACCTGCTGAAGACAGCCCGTGTACTGTCACGCTTCGGGCCAAAGCTGCCCCAGCTTGCGGAAGCGGCCTTGATCCGAACCTACAACACCGCGCAGCCCAACGCGCAAAAACACGCAATGAAGAAGCGGTGGCTTTTGCTCGCCTTTCTTGTTGGAGGTGGAGGCGGTTGGCTTGCAGCATATTTTATTTAAATTTTTATAATATTTAGACTAAACATCTTTTAACCCATAACTCGGCACTATCACATCAAGACGGATACCCGCTGATCTTCAATCTAGGACCACAGCGATTTGAGAGGGAACTTTATGACACGAAACCTGTTTGGAACGGATGGCGTCCGCGGCACGGCAAATACCTATCCCATGACCGCTGAAACCGCGCTGCGGCTTGCGGCGGCGGCTGGGCGTTTTTTTCGGCGTGACGCCTCCCCGGGCCACCGTGTCGTGATTGGTAAGGATACACGCAGATCAGGCTATATGATTGAAAACGCGCTCACTGCTGGGTTTTTGTCAACCGGCATGGATGTGGTCCTGTTGGGACCAATTCCAACACCCGCCGTTGGCATGCTCACCCATTCCATGCGCGCAGATGTCGGCGTAATGATCACCGCCAGTCACAATCCGCATCACGACAATGGCATCAAGTTTTTCGGTCCAGATGGTTATAAACTGTCAGATGCCGCCGAGATGGAAATTGAAGCTTTGTTTGAAGGGGATGTAGATCTCTGCTTGCCGGACAACATTGGGCGGGCCAACCGCATCGAAAGCGCCATTGGTCGCTATGTTGAGGCCGCAAAGGCGACCTTTCCAACGGGCAAGCGTTTAGACGGGTTAAAAGTTGTGATTGATTGCGCCAATGGCGCCGCATATCGCACCGCCCCTGAGGTGCTTTGGGAGCTTGGCGCGGAGGTCATTGCCATTGGCGTGCAGCCCAATGGCTATAATATCAACAAAGGTGTGGGGTCCACTGCGCCGAAAGCCGCCGTTGATGCGGTGTTGCAGCACGAGGCCGATATTGGGATCTGTCTGGACGGTGATGCAGACCGGATCGCCATTATTGACGAAAAAGGCCAGATCGCCGACGGGGATCAGCTTATGGGATTGATCGCCGCGCGCTGGGCTAAGAGCGGAGAGCTCCGGGGCGGCGCTTTGGTGGCCACGGTCATGTCCAATTTAGGCCTTGAACGCTGGCTGGGCGGTCAGGGTATTGATCTACACCGCACCGATGTGGGCGACCGTTATGTGGTGGATGCCATGCGACAGGGCGGGTTCAATCTTGGCGGTGAACAATCGGGCCATATCGTGATGAGTGATTACGCCACGACCGGCGATGGTCTTCTGGCTGGATTACAGTTTCTGGCCGCCATGGTCGAAACGGGCCAGCGGGCCAGCGAATTGGCCAAGGTTTTCTCGCCCTGCCCACAAGTTCTTAAGAATGTGAGATTTTCCGAAGGCATGGCTCCGTTGGAGGCCGCTTCAGTGCAATCGGCCATCCAAGATGCGGAGGCCTCCTTACTGGGCAAGGGACGTCTGCTCATTCGTAAGTCCGGCACTGAGCCACTCATTCGGGTGATGGTGGAGGCGGAAGATGAAACCTTGCTCAACGCGGTTGCAGAAACTGTCTCGCAAGCGGTGCAAGACGCAGCCTAGGGCCAAAATCAACATCCCGCGCGAAAAGTTTAACATTTATGATCGCGCCCGCGCGCTCTGGATAGAATTCTATTAACTCTTTGCGAGATGATCGCTGAAACGTCATCTTGCAAAGGGTCTTGAACCATGTCCACTGTCTCGCCCAATCTCTCCCTGCCCTATATCCAACAAAACCAGGCACAAAAGCACGTCACCCATAATGAAGGCATGCGCCTGCTCGATGGTGTGGTGCAACTCAGTGTTCTCAGCCGGGCCCATACCGCACCCCCCACCAACCCGGTCGCTGGAGATCGCTACATTCTGCCCAGCGGCGCGACCGGCGCTTGGGCGGGCTTCGATGGGTCGCTGGCCCATTGGGAAGAAAATGCGTGGCGCATTATCCAGCCAAAGGAGGGTTGGGTCGCATGGGATCAAGACGAGCGCGCCTTGCTGGTCTTTTCACAGGGTCACTGGACCGCAGCCCCCACAGCGACTGCCGAGCAACTGGACAAGCTTGGACTCAACACATCCGCCGATTTGACAAACCGATTGGCGGTTTCCTCCGACGCAACATTGCTGACCCACGACACGACCGGCGGGCATCAACTGAAAATCAACAAGGATCAGCCGGGGGACACTGGCAGCCTGTTGTTTCAGACCGGCTGGTCTGGCCGCGCCGAAATGGGCCTGGCCGGGTCAGATAATTTCGAGATCAAAGTCAGCCCTGATGGCAGCAATTTTCATCAGGCTTTGACCGTTGACCGTGCAACCGGTGCAGTAACGCTGCCAAATACGACGCTGTCTCAAGTAGACTTCGGCGCAAGTCCGATTGTTACGGTCGATTATACCAATTCGAAAGCCGGCAATCTGGTCAGCAATGGCAACGGCTCTTTGGGCAATTCCTATAATATGCCCAGCGCGTTAAGCTATGATGCCGGCGATACTCCAGGTTTGCCGGGCAGCTTTATGTTCACAGGGTACCATGGTTTTGATCTCACAACGTCGGAATTTATCGCAGTGGATGCGCGCAAAACCTACCGCTTGGAGAGCTATATTAAACAAGCCACCGGCGATCGCCACGCGCAGGTTATGGGCATCATGGCCTTTGATGCCGATTTTCAACAGATCACCTCCGCCTGTCACATGCGCTTTGCATCGGGCGGTGTTGACAGTTTAACCACATTATCCGCGCCCTTGGCACCGGGTGACACCACCGTGTCAGTGACCAATGCCTCGGGCTGGAACGATGCAGACAGCTCTTCGGACAAATGTGGTTTGATCTTTTTCACCTATCGCACGCAGGGCGGCAACGCCCAAGACTTTTACAGCCGGCATTTTAAAACAGGTCTCTTCTCGCCGGCACAGGTGGATAAAGCCAACCACAGCATTACACTCTTAGCGCCTTTGGCACAGTCCGATGGCAACCCGGATGATCCCAACGGGATTTGGCCAGCCGGCACGCCTTTGGCCAATACGGACAGCGGTTGGAATCTCAAACCGGCTCTATTGGACCAAACCGTTCTGCCAACCGCGGGTGATTGGTATCACGCCTGCAACTATATCGGCGGAGTAGACACCTCGGGCCGCAATGGGGTGAAAAATTTTCCGCCCGGTACGGCCTTTGTCAAAATTCTGATGCTGCCGAATTTTAGCAACCGCCCGGGGGGCTATAGCGGATTTGCTGATTCCGGCGCGGCCCATGGGCTGCATCTGGCTGGCATTTCAATGACGCCCGAACCCTATGCTGCCACGCAAAAAGCGGCCTCTGGCGCGATAGATATTATGGTGCCAGACCCAGATTTCGCCACTGGATCCCTCTCTTTGGTCCCCTCAAGCCTGCGACTTGAGGCCCTGTGAGTCTTCGGCCTCCAGCTCTGCTTTATAGGACTTGAACCAAGTCACAAATTGATCGACCCCCGCGCGAAAATCCGTTTGTGGCCGATAGTTGGTGAGTTTTTGCAAAAGTGACGTGTCGGCCCATGTCGCCGGCACATCCCCCGGCTGCATGGGCATATAATTTCGGATGGCCTTGAGTCCCAAGGAATGTTCAATGGCATCAATGAAATCCATCAACCGCACCTTGTCAGAATTACCAATATTCACCACCCGATGCGGTGCCACAGGAGAGAGGCTGTCTCCGTCCATGATATCGGATGGATGCGCAGGGCGCACCGGCGGCACATCCATCAACAAGCGAATGCCGCGCACCAAATCCTTTACATGGGTGAAATCACGATACATGTCGCCATTGTTGTAAATGTCGATAGGCCGCCCTTCGAGCATGGCGTCAACAAACTTGTAAAGCGCCAGATCGGGACGCCCCCAGGCGCCGTAAACGGTAAAAAACCGAAACATTGTTGTTGGGATGTCCCACAAATGCGCATATGAATGGGCCATTGCCTCATTGGCTTTTTTTGTTGCTGCATAGATGGTTAGGGGGGTATCGGCCTTATCATTTTCGTGAAAGGGCATCTGTGTATTGGCACCATATACCGAAGAGGTGGACGCCATCATCAAATGCGTCACCCCATGCACCCGGGCCGCTTCCATCACGTTGAACGTGCCAAGCACATTGCTTTCAATATAGGCCCGTGGGTTTTCCAGACTGTATCGCACACCCGCTTGCGCCGCCAGATGCACGATAACATCCGGCTTCGCCTGCGCAACAGAGTTCATGACCGCGGCCTCGTCTTCCAACATGGCAGTGATGGGATGGAAGTTTTTGTGTTGGCCGAGCATTTGTAGCCGCCGATGCTTGAGCCGCACATCATAATAGTCAGTTAGACCGTCTAGCCCTGTGACACTCCAACCCTCTTGCAACAGCAATTCCGCCAGATAAAATCCGATGAAACCGGCAGAACCTGTAATATATGCACGGCGCATGAGAGCCCCTTAGTCATAAAAATATAATGCAGGGCGAAGACCCCAAGATTGAACAATTTCAAATGCCGCCCATACGGGCCATGCTCTATTGCAGCACTTAATCGGTTGCAGCCACCCGCGTCAATATTGCCGGTCAAACTGATCGCGGGCTTTTAGGATGTCTGGTTGTTTATCAATCGCCCATTGAGCCATTGTTCCGATGGGCTCAAACAACGAATGACCCAATTCAGTGATGGCATAGTCAACGCGCGGTGGCGTGCTCGGGGTGACTTTTCGGCTCACAAGTCCGTCACGCTCCAGTTTGCGTAGGGTTTGCGTGAGCATTCTTTGCGAGATATCGGGAATGGCACGCTGTAATTGCGAGAACCTCTGCCCGCCTTCACGGAGTTGCAATATCACCAACAGGCTCCATTTATCCCCTATTTGCGCCAAGATTGTACGAATAGGGCAAAGGTCAAGCCCCAATTTTTTCTCAATTTCTTCTCTTTTTTTCATTTTTCATCCGGTTACTAAAAAGTGCCTACTTACTAATAGTGCCTATTGTTTCTATATCTATGTCATCTGCTGATGCAGCGTAAACCCTTTTTTCAAATTATTCCTAAGGAGAAATAAAATGTCCAACTCACTCACCGGATTGACACTTGCCACAACCCTCTCTCTCGCCGGCGCGGCAGTCGCGGCGCAAGGCCTCAGCCAAAAAGATCTGGCACGCGGTCTGCTGGAGCGCGGCCTGGCGCAGGGCGATCGCGGTTTTATCATGGATCATGTGGCAGAGGGGTATATCCAACACAACCCACAGGCCGCCGATCGTCGGCAAGGGCTGCTGGATTTTGTGGACTTCATTCAAACCATGGATCCGCCCATGCAGGTCACACCGCTTCGGGTGATCACGGATGGTGCCTACACTGTAGTGCATCAAGAATCTGAATTCTTCGGCCCAAAGGTGATAATTGATGTCTTCCGCTTTGAAGATGGGAAAATTGCCGAGCATTGGGACAGCATCCAAGACCGTGTCACCAAAACCGCCAATGGTCGCACCATGACCGATGGGGCGACAGAGATTTCTGATCTGGACAAAACCGAGGCCAACAAAGCCCTGGTCCAAGCCTTAGTTTCGGATGTCTTAATCGGCGGCAATATCGCTAAAATCGACAGCTATATCAGACCTGATTATCGCCAGCACAATCCTTATGTTGCCGATACCAGAGACGGGCTGAAGCAATTTATCTCTTATTTGGCCGACAACAACATTGCCTTTGGTTATGAGAAGGTGCACCTAACTTTGGGCGAAGGCAATTTCGTATTCACCCAATCTGAAGGCATCTACGACGGCGCCGCCACCGCATTTTATGATCTGTGGCGCGTTGAAGATGGAAAAATTGCCGAGCATTGGGATGTTGTTCAAACAATTCCAAAAGAGTTTGCCCACGACAACGGCATGTTCTAAATCACCGCCCGCTTACCTGCGACCAAAAGCAGGTAAGCGGGATGGCGCAAGCCTATGCTACAATTTGCCGTGGCAATGCTTGAATTTCTTCCCAGACCCGCAAGGGCAGGCCTCATTTCGACCAGGGTTACCCCAGGTGGCACGATCATTTTCATCGAAAGTACCAGGTTCTGACGGCTTGGCGTCCTGCGATTGCGCCGCCGCCGCTGCAATGGCAGCTTGTTGCCGGGCCATTTCTTCCATAATCGCCCTTTGCTCTTCAGCCGAGCGCATACGCACATGCGCCAAAAGCTGGGTCACCCGCTCACGCAGACCGTCAAGCAGATTCTGAAACAGTTGGAAGGCTTCAGATTTATACTCATTGAGCGGATCACGTTGCGCATAGCTGCGAAACCCAACGACAGAGCGCAGGTGCTCCAGCGTCAGCAAATGCTCTCGCCATTTGCTATCAATGGTTTCGAGCAAAATTTGTTTCTCAATCATCCGCATGTTTTCAGGCCCGAACTCAACCGCTTTGCGGGCCATAAAATCATCACTCAAGTCTTCGAGCTTTTCGCGGATTGTGTCATCATCAACGCCTTCTTCCGCCGCCCAGGCCACCACGGGCGCATCAAGCCCTAAGTTTTCTGCAAGAGCCGCCTGTAGCCCCTCTACGTCCCATTGATCGGCGTAGGATTTTGGCGGCATAAATTGCGTCACTAAATCATCAATCACCTGATGGCGCATATCTTGGGTGATTTCTGCCAAATCATCGGCTTCCATGATCTCGCGCCGTTGACCGAAAATCACTTTACGCTGATCATTCATCACATCATCGAATTTCAAAAGCTGTTTGCGGATGTCAAAGTTGCGACCTTCCACTTTGGCCTGTGCGCGTTCCAGAGATTTATTGACCCAAGGGTGCACAATCGCCTCGCCCTCTTTCATGCCCAAAGTATTGAGCACTTTTTCCAAGCGCTCCGAGCCGAAAATTCGCATCAAGTCATCATCCAATGACAGGAAAAAGGAGCTCCGGCCAGGATCCCCTTGCCGTCCAGATCGACCACGCAATTGGTTATCAATGCGGCGCGACTCGTGCCGTTCGGTGGCCAAAACATAAAGTCCGCCAGCCTCTTTGACCGCCTGCTCATCGCTGGCGTGTTCTTCTTCGATCCGGCTGCGAATCTCATCAGGGTTCGCCTCTGGGTCCGCTGCAATAGCCTCCATAATGGAAAACTCAACGTTGCCGCCCAATTTGATATCTGTACCCCGGCCAGCCATATTGGTCGCAATCGTCACCGCACCCAGCTTGCCTGCATCGGCGACGATTTTGGCCTCTTGCTCGTGCTGACGCGCGTTCAAAACATTGTGGGTGATGCCAGCGGCGGTCAATAGTTTTGACAAAAACTCTGACTTCTCAATTGAGGTTGTGCCGACCAACACAGGTTGCTTTTTGGCATGGGCCGTCTTGATGGCTTCCACCACGGCATTGTATTTTTCACCGGCGGTTCGGTAGACTTGATCATCCTCATCCACCCGTGCCACCGCGCGATTGGTGGGCACTTCCACAACACCCAGACCATAAATTTCATGAAATTCATCCGCCTCGGTCAAGGCTGTGCCCGTCATGCCGCCCAATTTATCGTATAGGCGGAAATAATTTTGAAAAGTGACCGAAGCCAAAGTGACATTTTCGGCCTGGATGGTGCAGCCTTCCTTAGCTTCAATGGCCTGATGCAACCCATCGGAGAGGCGCCGACCGGCCATCATCCGGCCGGTAAACTCATCGATCAAAACCACTTCACCATCCCGCACGATATAATCTTTATCACGGGTGAAAAGCTTATGCGCCCGCAGGCCTTGGTTGACGTGGTGCACAATCGTGGTGCTTTCAGGATCATAGAGCGATTGACCTTCCGGCAAAATGCCCTTGCCACTCAGAACCTCTTCCAACCATTCGTTGCCTTCGTCGGTGAAGGTCACATTTTTAGTCTTTTCGTCTAAGGTATAATGGGCCGCCAAAACATCTGGAATCAGCTGATCGATGGTTTTGTACAGCTCCGAGCGATCTTGCGACGGGCCAGAAATAATCAGCGGGGTGCGCGCCTCATCAATCAAAATCGAATCCACCTCATCCACAATCGCGAAATTGTGGAATCGTTGATGCATTTGGCTCAACTCGGCCTTCATATTATCGCGCAGATAATCAAACCCAAGCTCGTTATTCGTCGCATAGGTGACATCACAGGCATAGGCCGCCGCCTTTTCATTGTCGGGCTGCTGAGGGTAAACGACCCCTGTGGTCAGGCCCAAGGCCCCATAGACTTTTGACATCCAATCCGCATCGCGGCGCGCCAAATAGTCGTTGACCGTAACAATATGCACCCCCTTGCCGGTCAAAGCATTGAGATAGGCCGGGAAGGTGGCCACCAAGGTTTTGCCCTCGCCCGTTTTCATTTCTGCGATATTGCCTTGATGCAAAAATATGCCACCCATCAGCTGCACATCAAAGGCACGCAGACCCAAGGCGCGCTTGGCGGCCTCGCGGCAATTGGCAAAAGCCTCGGGCAGCAGGCTGTTTAAATCCTCACCAGAAACGGCGCGGGCGCGCAGCTCAGCCGTCTTAGCCACCAGACCCTCATCGCTCAGAGCCTCAAACTCAGGTTCAAGCGCGTTGATCTTTTCGATCAACGGCCGGGTCGCTTTGACCTTGCGATCATTTGGTGTGCCAAAAACTTTTTTGGCAAGTGTTCCTAGACCCAGCATATTCGCCCCGCATGGTTATTCAAATCAAATGAGGGATTTGCTTGCCCACCGCGCCACCGCAGCTTATGAAAAGCCAAAGACGCCTGCAGAGTTGAGCTGGCCCCCTCAGGGCCACCCAAACGATGTATGGGTCTCGCATTACAGTGTCAACGGCACGGGTGATTCCGTGTGCTTCAAAGGATGAAACAATGGCAAAATTAAACACAATTTTCCGCAACATAGCCTTAACTTTGTTCTTATCCACACCCTTGGCCGCGCAAGAGGCCAATTTGACCACTGTGGTTGCCACCGTAAACGGCACAGAAATAACGCTCGCGCATGTGCTCGACATCAAGCGACAGCTTCCAGAGCAATACAAAAACCTTGAAGACAGCGTATTGTTCAATGGAATAATCGAACAATTGGTTCAGCAACAACTCTTGGCCAGCTCCGTTGAGACACCGCCAAGCTGGCTGCCCACAGCGATGGAAAATCAGGAGCGCAACCTGCTGTCAACAACGGTGATTGAGGATATTCGCGCAGGCGCGCTCAGTGAGGCGGCCCTTCAAACTGCCTATGACGCCAGATTTCCGGCCGGTGAAGGCGAGGAAGAGTATCAAGCCTCACATATTTTGCTGGAAACGGAGGACAAAGCACGGGATCTCTTAAAGCTTTTGGATGAGGGTGCCGATTTCGCAACGCTCGCCCAGGAACATTCGACGGGCCCCTCCGGCCCGCGTGGTGGTGATTTGGGCTGGTTTGGTAAGGGTCAAATGGTGCCTGCCTTTGAAAATGCCGTGCTGAACATGGAGCCCGGCACCTATGCTGGCCCGGTACAAACCCAATTTGGCTATCATCTTATCTTTTTGAGAGACCGCCGCGTTATGGCGCCCCCCAGCTTGGAAGAGATGCGCGGAGAGCTTGAAGTTGAGCTGCAAAATGCCGCAGTCGAGGCACATTTGCGCGCCTTAATGGATGGTGCGAATGTGAACCTGTCGAGCGATGGTATTGACCCCTCAGTGCTGTCAACCTTGGATCAATAATCTCATGACACAGATATCGCCCCTGGCCCCCGCAAATTTTCCAGATCTGCCCATCATTGACGGGGTGCGCTTTGCCACCGCCGCCGCTGGGGTGAGATACCCCGGACGGGCAGACGTCATGCTGGCCGCCATCGTGCCTGGGGCGACCATCGCGGGCGTCTTCACCCGCTCGGCGACCCGCGCGGCCAGCATATTAGATTGCCAAGACAAAATTGGCGGCGATATGTCCAAAGGGGCGGCAATACTTGTCAACTCCGGCAATGCGAACGCTTTCACCGGTGCTGCGGGAAAGGCCTCAGTTGACCGCATCTGTGCCGAGGTCGCCGCCCGGCTCAATATCCCTGCAAATGCCGTTTTCACCTCCTCAACCGGGGTGATTGGTGAGGTCTTGCCGGATCACAAAATCACCGATTGCCTGGACCAATTGACAGCCTCCCTAAGCCCAGCGGCGCAGGAAGAGGCCGCCCGGGCCATTATGACAACTGACACCTTTCCCAAAGGTGCGTCGAAGACAGTGCAGATAGATGGACAGCCCGTCACGATCAGCGGCTTTGCCAAAGGCTCAGGCATGATCGCTCCAGATATGGCGACTATGCTGGTTTATATCTTCACAGATGCGAAAATTCCCCAGCCCGATTTGCAAGAAATGCTTGGGGATTTGACCAATCAAACCTTTAATTGCATCACCGTCGATAGTGACACCTCAACCTCTGATGCGCTGATCTGCGCTGCAACAGGAACATCGGGTGTAGATGTCAGCCAGAGCGATGATTTCGCAGATGCGTTGAAACAGGTCATGCTTGATCTGGCCCATCAAGTGGTCAAAGACGGCGAGGGTGCAACAAAATTTGTGACTGTTGAAGTGACTGGCGCCAGCAGCGAAAGCGACGCGCGCAAAGTGGCGATGTCTATCGCCAACTCGCCCTTGGTCAAAACGGCGATTGCAGGTGAAGATCCAAACTGGGGCCGCATTGTCATGGCTGTTGGGAAATCCGGTGCCGCGGCCGACCGCGACCGTCTCTCTATTTGGTTTGGGCCGCATCTCGTGGCCGAAAATGGGTGGGTTGCCGCCAGCTATACCGAAGAAGCAGGCGCCAGCTACATGCAGCAAGCTGAATTGCATATTCGCACAGATCTAGGTGTCGGCACCGCGCAAACCACGGTTTGGACCTGTGATTTAACGCATCGCTATATTGAGATCAACGCGGACTATCGCTCGTGAAAACGATACTTGTCTCTGCGGTTGCCCTGATCGATACCGATGGTCGCGTGCTTTTGGCACAGCGTCCCGAGGGGAAATCTATGGCCGGCCTTTGGGAGTTTCCCGGCGGCAAGGTCGAATCGGGAGAAACGCCTGAGGCCGCCTTGATCCGGGAATTGGAAGAGGAATTGGGCATTTGCACCTGGCAAAGCTGCCTTGCCCCGCTGACCTTTGCCAGCCATGCCTATGAGTATTTTCACCTATTAATGCCGCTCTTCGCCTGCCGAAAGTGGCAGGGCGTCCCGCAACCTCAGGAAGGGCAAGCCCTAAAATGGGTTCGCAAACAAGATCTTAGGTCTTATCCCATGCCTGCTGCGGATTTACCCTTGATTCCAATCCTATACGATTGGCTCTAATTCTATCCGTAATCTTAGTAACTTTTACATTATTTGAATGTAATTTGGTCCCACTAGGTTTGGGAAAGATGCAATGGAACAACAGGACAGCGGACGCACTCAATCAATCGTAAAAACGATAATGATCGGATCTCGAATTTTGGCCCAGGGGATTTACGCCGGCGAAACCCCGAAAGGCACAATCCAAATTAAAATCGGTCAAAAACTATATGAGGGGCAACCCGTTTCATAGGCACAAAGAAAAATGGCGCCCAACAGGAGCGCCATTTTTTGCATCTTTAAAAATTAAGTCAGCGTGCGTTCAACTTCTTCGCGCTCGAAAATTTCGATCACATCATTTGGTCTGATGTCATCATAGTTTTCAAAGGCCATGCCACACTCTTGACCCGATTGCACCTCTGGCACCTCGTTTTTGAAGCGCTTCAATGTTTTCAGCGTGCCTTCGTGAATAACCACGTTATCGCGCAGCAAGCGTACCCCGGCGGAGCGACGGGCCACGCCTTCGGTAACCAAGCAACCCGCAACCTTGCCAACGCCAGACACTTTGAACACTTCTTTGATATTGGCGTAACCAATGAATGTTTCGCGAATTTCGGCGCTCAATAGACCCGATGCCGCTGCTTTTACATCATCAACCAAATCATAAATCACTGAATAATAGCGAATTTCAACGCCTTTTTGGTTGGCTGTATTCCGCGCAGAGGCATTCGCCCGCACGTTAAAGCCAAACACCGGCGCGCCCGAGGCTTCCGCCAATCCGATATCTGTTTCTGTAATCGCACCGACACCAGAGTGCAGAACCCGCACCCGCACTTCGTCGTTGCCGATTTTCGCCATAGCCTGCACAATCGCTTCCGCAGAACCCTGAACGTCAGCTTTCAAAAGAATGGGCAGCTCACTGATGTCTTCATTGGCCTTCGCATTGGCCATGAGCTGTTCCAAAGTTGTCGCTGCACCCAAGGCGGCGCGCTTGTCTTTGGCCGCCTGCGCACGGTATTCGGCAATTTCGCGTGCCTGGGCTTCGGTTTCAACCACATTCAGAACGTCACCCGCTTCCGGTGTGCCATTCAGGCCAAGAACTTCAACAGGTGTTGACGGGCCAGCGGTTTTAATCCGCTCCCCGGAGTCGCTGATCAATGCGCGCACTTTGCCCCATTGCTCCCCAACCACGAAAATATCACCAAGTTTGAGCGTCCCGTTTTGCACCAAAACAGTGGCCACCGGTCCACGGCCAACGTCCAACTGCGCTTCAATGACAGCGCCAGAGGCAGCACGATTTGGATTGGCTTTCAGCTCCAAAATTTCAGACTGCAAAGCAATGGCTTCCAGCAATTGATCCAAGCCTTGGCCCGTGGTCGCAGAGACTTCCACGTCTTGAACCTCACCTGACATTTGCTCCACGATCACCTCATGTTGCAACAAATCAGTCCGCACTTTTTGAGGATTGGCTGAAGGGCGGTCGATTTTGTTGATGGCCACAATCATCGGCACATTGGCCGCCTTTGCGTGCGCAATCGCCTCAATTGTTTGCGGCATTACGGCATCATCCGCAGCGACAACCAAAATAACGATATCTGTAACCTGCGCACCGCGTGAGCGCATCGAGGTAAAGGCCGCGTGGCCTGGCGTATCGAGGAAGGTCAGAAGTTCGCCGTTCTGTTCAACCTGATAGGCGCCGATATGTTGCGTAATGCCGCCCGCTTCACCTGAGACAACCCGCGAGTTTCGGATCGCGTCCAAAAGCGAAGTCTTGCCGTGGTCGACATGGCCCATGACCGTGATGATTGGCGCGCGGGGCTGGAGATCTTCTGGACTATCAACCACTTGGTCAATCACATCCTCGACATCCGCATCTGAAACGCGCACAATTTTATGGCCAAACTCTTCCACGATCAGCTCGGCTGTATCTTGGTCGATGGTTTGGTTCTGAGTCACCATCATGCCCATTTGCATCAAGGATTTTACAACATCAGAGACCCGCTCGGCCATACGGTTGGCCAGCTCCTGCACCATGATCGCATCGGGCACTTGCACGTCGCGGATGATTTTCTCGCGCTCAACTGCCCCACCCATCGCTTTTTGACGGGCGCGCTCTTGCTTGCGCTTCATCGATGCCATTGAGCGATGCCGCCCATCATTTCCGGCGCTGACCTGATTAACGGTCAGCTTACCAGAGCGGCGATTGTCTTCACGGCCTTTGTTACGGCTTGGACGCGCAGGCTCCTCACGGCGCATTGGCTCAGAAACCTTGTTGCGCACAACGCCAGTTTTTGCAGCCCGCTCTTCGGGTGTCGGTGGTGGTGCGGCCGCAAGCAGTGCTGCGGCCTCCTCCTCGCGTTGCCGCTCTTCTTCGGCCGCGATTTTTGCCTGCGTCCGCTCTTCACGTTCGCGCTGTTCGCGCTCTTTTGCTTCTTGTTCTTCGCGGCGAAGGTTGCGTTCAGCTTCCCGCTCGAGTTCTTCTTGCGCGCGCCGCGCCTCATCTTCTGTCTCGCGCGCTTTCGCGGCTTGCACAGCTTTTAAACGACGCTCCATTTCCGCATCAGAAATTCCAGCGGGTCGACGCGCCGGGTCGCCACCACGCACAGCGCCAGGAGCCGCAGGTTTTGCTGCGCCGGGCTTGGGTACGACAACGCGTTTACGCTTGGTTTCCACCACAACATTTTTGGTCCGGCCATGACTGAAACTTTGTTTCACATTTCCCGAACGTGACCCGCCCATCAAACCGAGTGTTTTTTTTCCGTCGTCGCTCATAAAGCTCTATTGTCCTTTTCAGTGGGCCATTGCCCTATGCCACCTTGGTGGCTTCTCTTAATCCGCGCAGTCTTGCGGCCTCATGTACTACACGTTCGCTAAGTTTGCCACCGGAGAGTGCGCAGTGTATCGCATGCCCGCGCCCAAATGCCAAACCCAATTCCTGCGCCGTTAAACATCCAAAAAACCGACCACCCTCTGGGGTCCATAATTTGTCTTTCCCGCGGGCAGATCCATCGCTGGCCTGCAGCAAGACTTTGACCCGCCCTTCGGCCAACCACCCTTTAACCTTCTCAAAGCCTGTCACAGCCTTGCCGGCTTTGCGGGCAATTGATACAAGATCAACCACCCGGCGCGCAAGCTGGCGATCAATCTGAGCAATCAGATCTTCTGGCACGCTGACCTGCGTTTTCGCACCACGGGCAAAAACTTTGCGCTTTACCGCGTCTTCTAAAATATGCAGGTCGGCGGTGACATAGTACCCCCTACCGGGCAATTTTTCCAGTATATCCGGCACAACCACCCCATCAGGGCTGGTCACAAAGCGGATAAGCCCCGCTTTCGGACCAGACTCCTGGCTGACCAAACACTTACGCTCGGTCAGATTTTCTGAAGGATATGCGCCGCTGTGGCTCATTTAGCTCACCTGTTCCGCATCGTCTTGTGAAGCTTCCGCCTCTTCATCGAGCAATTCTTCAGGGTCCACCCAGCCCAGCATGATCCGAGCCGTCATCACCATGTTTTGCGCTTCGGCCAAATCCACATCGAATTTTTCAAGAACGCCGTCATCTTTGACCCGCTCGCCCTCCACAGTAGTCCAGCCGCCCGCCAGCTCCCAATCGGCGCAGGTGGCGAAATCTTCCAACGTTTTCACGCCATCCTCTGCCAGGGCTTCAATCATCTGTGGCGTCAAACCTTCGAAATTCACCAGGCTGTCTTCGACACCCAATTCACGAGCACGGGCCATTGCGCGGGTGTTCTCAGCTTCAATCACATCGCGCGCACGCGCTTGGAGCTCGCTTGCCGTGGCTTCATCCACCCCGTCGATCACCAACAGCTCATCCAGCTCCACATAGGCCACCTCTTCAAGGCTGGTAAATCCTTCGGACACCAAGAGCTGTGCAAAGAATTCGTCCAGATCCAAACTGTCGATAAAGAGCTTGGTGCGCACTTCAAATTCGGCCTGACGACGCTTGGACTCTTCTTCCTCTGTCATGATGTCGATGTCGAGGTTGGTCAGCTGACTGGCCAAGCGCACGTTTTGACCGCGACGCCCGATCGCCAAGCTCAGCTGCTCATCTGGCACAACAACGACAATCTTGCCGGCCTCTTCATCCAGCACCACCTTGGTCACTTCCGCAGGCTGAAGGGCATTCACCAAGAAAGTGGGTTGATCTTCGTTCCATGGGATAATGTCAATTTTTTCCCCTTGAAGCTCATTCACGACCGCTTGCACCCGGCTGCCGCGCATCCCAACGCAGGCCCCGACCGGATCAATGGAGCCGTCATAAGAAATGACAGCGATCTTCGCGCGCGATCCTGGGTCACGGGCCACGGCTTTGATCTCGATGATGCCATCATAGATTTCCGGCACTTCCATTTTGAACAATTCCGCCATGAATTCTGGCGCTGTCCGCGACAGGAAGATCTGCGGACCGCGTTGCTCACGGCGCACTTCTTTGATGTAGACCCGAATGCGGTCGTTGGGGCGATAGCTCTCGCGGCCAATTTTTTCATTGCGGCGCAACACAGCTTCACCACGGCCAATATCGACAATGACGTTGCCATATTCTTCGCGCTTCACCAGACCATTGATAATCGTGCCGGCCCGATCCTTGAACTCTTCATATTGACGATCCCGCTCGGCTTCACGGACTTTTTGCAAGATAACCTGCTTGGCAGATTGTGCAGCGATGCGGCCCATTTCAACCGGAGGAACCTCTTCAATAAACTGCTGACCCACTTCTGGGTTCTCCATATATTGCTTGGCTTGCTCGACAGTGAATTCGGCTTGGTAATTTTCCAGCAATTCATCTTCCACAACGGTACGGACACGGGTGAAGGTCGCCCGGCCAGTTTTCCGGTCAATGGAAACGCGAATATCCATTTCTGCGCCGTAGCGAGACTTTGCCGCCCGCGCCAAGGATTCTTCCATCGCTTCGATCACCAGACCGGGATCAATCATTTTTTCACGAGCAACAGCTTCGGCGGTTTGCAGCAACTCAAGCTGGTTTGCAGATGTAATGGCCATTAGTCTTCCTCTCCATCAACGATGGTTTGCACTTCATCATATTGTGTTTCATCAATTTGACCCGCGTCTTTGCGGCCCTTGAGAACCGCGCGTATCAAATCATCCGTCAAGATCAGCTTGGCATCAGCCAGCCAGTCAAATTTGAGACCAATCGTCCCCTCTTCAATGGTGATCAAAACCTCATCCCCATCCGTGCCCGCCAATTCGCCCTTAAAGCGGCGGCGACCGTCAATCAGCTGTTCGGTTTCAATCTTGGCGACATAGCCAATCCATTGGTCAAAATCTTTCAATCGAGTCAAAGGCCGATCAATACCTGGGCTTGAGACTTCAAGCGTATAGGCCTCAATAATCGGGTCTTCGACATCCATCAAAGCGGATACTGCTGTGCTGATCTCAGCGCAGCCATCCACCTCCATCGTGCCATCAGGCTTTTGCGCCATGATTTGCAACGTCGGGGTGTTGCCGCTCATCAAACGCAAACGCACCACCTCATAGCCCAAACCTTCAATCATCGGGTTCAGGATCTTGAGCAGTCGCTGGTCCATTGCAGCTTTGGCAATCAGATCTGTCATAGGCACCTTTCAGGCACAAAAAAACGGGCGCGCGGCCCGTGATATTTTCCGGTGGAATTTCGGGGGTGGAAGCCGAAACGCCGCTATTAAGTTTTCTTTATAGAGTTTACCCGGCGGTTTCAATCCCAGAACAGCGATTCTTTCAAAAGGTTATTGCACAGGACGCGGCATGAAAATGGTACCACTGACACAACCGATCTGGCGATCACATATGACACAAAAAGGCCCCGGATAATCCGAGGCCTTTGATCTTTAAAACCCGAAGGACTTAGGCAAACCACCAACGCTCGGTCAAGCGGCTCGAGTCCATTTGCCAGATGTTGCCGATATCGGGACCGTGGGCCAGTTTTGTAGAGGCAGCGTCCACCGTATTTGCAAACATTGGAATAATGGTTCCGCCCTCCTGCGACAGGAGCATTTGCATTTCGGTATATTGCGCCCGACGCTTATTGCTATCCAGCTCCGCACGGGCTGACAGCAACAGCTCTTGGAAACGGGCGTTCTCCCAATGGGTATCGTTCCAAGGCACACCGCTCTCATAGGCTGTTGAGAACATCCAGTCTTCGGTTGCCCGGCCAGACCAGTAGCACGCGCACCAACCTTTTTTGAGCCAAACGTTAGACCAATAACCATCTGCTGGCTCTTGCACCACGTTAATATTAATCCCAGCGCCTTTCGCAGAGGCTTGATACAATTGCGAGGCATCAACCGCTCCGGTGAAAGCCGCATCTGAGGCGGAAAGATCCACATTCAGCTCTGTCAAACCAGCCGCCTTCATATAGAATTTCGCCTTATCGGCATCAAATTCAAGCTGCGGGATATCGGTGGCAAGATATTGGTTCGCTGGGCCGATCGGGTGATCGTTGCCAACCATACCATGACCTTGCAAGATTTTATCCACCATTTCCTGACGGTTCAGGCCATATTTCAGGGCCTTGCGCACATTGACATCGTCGAACGGCGCCTGATTGGTCAACATTGGGAATGTGAAGTGCATGTTGCCAGTCACTTCAAAAATCTCAATATTTGGATTGGCGCGCAACAATGGCTCGGTCTTGAAGTCAACGCGGTTCACCGCATCCACCTGTCCAGTCATCAATGCGTTCATCCGCGCGGAGGAATCATTGATCGCGATACATTCAATCTCATCGAACCAACCGGCACGGCCATCTTTATAATGGCTGTCCACACGGGTGAGCACACAGCGCACGCCCGGATCAAAGCTAACGACTTTGTAAAGCCCCGTGCCAATACCTTTGGCAATGGCTTCGTCGATCATTCCAGCAGGATACATCAAGATGTGATAATCAGACAGCAAGAATGGGAAATCAGCGTTACCAGCGGCCAAAGTGAACTGGATCTGGTGATCGTTCATCTTTTTCATGGTGGTGATCGCAGCCACAATGGGTTGCGCTGCAGATTTCGCGCCTTCCTCAGTGTGCATATTCAAAGATGCGATAACGTCATCCGCACCAAAGGGTTTGCCGTTGTGGAACGTCACGCCCTTGCGCAGGTTAAACGTCCATGTTTTGGCATCGGAACTGGCTTCCCAGCTTTCTGCCAGCTCGCCCACAAGCTCACCGGCCGCCGTGACCTCTGTTAGGCAGTCAAATACGGTCCCGTGACCCATGTGGATCATGAATTGATCGGAATGCGTCCGGCCATCAAAGCTGTCAGATGTATTCGCACCATTCAAGCCCATACGCAGCTTGCCACCGCGTTTTGCGGCAGACTTCGCTGGCAGACCCGTCGCGGCGATCACACCGGCGGCAGCCCCTGTTTTCAAAAGTCCACGTCTACTGAATTGAGACATTCATTTTCTCCCTGGTTACTTTCATTTTTTGGCGGGTCGCCCCGCACCCCCTATTTAGCAGGGGAGGTGATTCGATCCTACATCTTCCCAACCGCTGCGTCACCGATGTTATCCACTCCACGGCCATTTAACAGGTTTGTTAACCAATCTGGGTCCATTTCAGGCACAGATGAGAGCAAAAGGTCAGTATAGGGATGGTGTGGAGGTTGGAACATCTCGGCTTTGGGCCCCTGTTCAACCACATTGCCATCTTTCATGACGACAACCTCATCACTGATCGCACGCACGGTCGCGAGGTCATGGGTGATGAACATATAAGACAGGCCCAAGTCATCTTGCAGCTGAGCAAGAAGTTTCAAAATTCCCTCCGCCACCAGTTGATCAAGCGCTGAGGTCACCTCATCGCAAATGATAAACTGCGGGTCTGCGGCAAGGGCGCGGGCAATGCCAATGCGCTGCTTTTGCCCGCCAGACAGCTCGCTGGGCAGGCGGTCAATATATTGTCCTGGCTCCAGCTCAATCTGCGCCAACAATTCCTCAACCCGTTTACGTTTTGCAGAGCCGGTGAGGCCAGTATAAAACTGCACCGGCCGGCCAATAATATCACCAATCGAGCTGCGCGGATTGAGCGCTGTATCGGCCATTTGGTAAATCATCTGCACCTGACGCAATTGATCCTTGCTGCGCTTGCGATAATCCAACGGCAAGGCTTCGCCGTTAAACTCAATATGCCCCTGACTTGGCGGCAATAACCCGGTGATACAACGCGCTGTCGTCGATTTTCCAGATCCAGATTCGCCCACCACCGCCACCGTGCGGCCCGCGTGGATATCAAAGGCGACATCAAATAAAACGGGGGATTTTCCATAAGACGCTGAGACGTCCTTCAAAGAGACAATCGGCGTTGCCCCGGTTGAAATTGCCGGTTTTGCGGGTCTTTGGAAGGACCGCACGGCCCAAAGGGACTTGGTATAGTCTTCGCGCGGCGCCGAGAGCATGGCGCGGGTCTCTGCCTCTTCCACCTCATCACCGCGCAGCAATACCTTAATTCGATTCGCCATCTGCGCCACGACCGCGAGATCATGGGTGATATAAATGGCGGCCGTATCAAACTGCTCCACGATGTCACGAATGGCGGCCAGAACTTCAATCTGAGTGGTCACATCCAGGGCCGTGGTGGGCTCATCAAAAATGATCAAGTCAGGTCGACACGACATGGCCATCGCCGTCATCGCGCGCTGCAATTGCCCCCCAGACACCTGATGCGGATAGCGAAAACCAATGTGATCGGGATTTGGCAGGCGGAGACGGCGGTAAAGCTCTATACCATCCAACTCGCTTTCAGCCCTGGGCCGCAGCCTGTGTTGCGTCGGCGCTTCGGTGTGTTGATCAATCAAACGATGCGCCGGGTTGAAACTGGCCGCAGCAGATTGCGCCACATAGGCAATTCTCTTGCCAAGCATGTTACGCTTCACCGCAGCAGAGGCTGTCACCAAATCCACCCCGTCAAACTCGACCGTACCGCCAGATATGCGGCAGCCGTCGCGGGTAAATCCCATCGCGGCCAGACCGACCGTCGATTTTCCCGCGCCGGATTCACCGATCAATCCGAGAACTTCCCCCTTTTTCAGGTCAAGATCTATCCCGTTCACAATTGGGTTCCAAACCTCATCGGATTTGCCTTCGATTTTCAACCCGCGTATTTTGAGGAGCTGCTGTGTCATGACCTCAATCCTTTAAGCCCGAAGATTTATGCAGCATCCAATCCACCACGAAATTCACCGCAACAGTGAGCAAAGCAATTGCTCCCGCCGCCAAGAGCGGGGCGGTGGCCACATTTGGTGCAAATGCAGCAAAATTGATGAATTGCGACAGATCTTTAACCATTGTTCCCCAATCCGCGAGGGGCGGCTGAATGCCCACGCCCAAGAAGGACAGCGACGCAATGGTGAGAAACACAAAACAAAACCGCAAGCCGAATTCGGCCAAAAGCGGTGCTGTGGCGTTGGGCAGGATCTCTTTAAAAATGAGATACCCCATACCCTCTCCGCGCAGCTTGGCCGCTTCGATGTAGTCCATCACAACAATATTTTGCCCCACCGCGCGCGCCAAACGGTAGACCCGCGTGCTGTCAATCATCGCAATGATCAAAATCATAAAGAGTGTGCGATCAATCCCAAGCTGGTTGGACCAGACGCTGGCGATTGTCATCAAAAGCAGTGCAAAAATAAGAGCCGGAATGGCCATCAAGACATCAACGGTGCGTGACAGGATTTGATCCAACCATCCCCCAACAATTGCAGCCAGAAATCCCAGCGAGCCGCCCACGAAGAACGCCAGGCATGTGGTGGCAAAGGCAATACCCACGGTATTCTGAGCGCCATAGATCAGACGGCTATAGATGTCGCGGCCGATTTGATCCGTACCAAGCGGAAAATTTGGATCGCCCCCCATCATCGGGTTCCCTCCGGGCACGATATTGGCATTGGCAAAAATCTCTTCCTGCCCATGGGGCGCGATCGATCCGGCAAAAATGGATACAAGCGCGTAAAGCAAGATGACCAAAACACCAAAAGCAGCCGTCAGCGGCATGGCGCGAAACAATTTTCGCGTCCCAGGGGTACCGACGGTCCGGCCAAACAGGCGAAACAGATAGGCCGCAATCGCAAAGCCGATAAAGCCCTGCACCGCCCAGCGGAAGAAAATCACCCCAGCGGCCGGCACGCCGTTCACGTCAACGGGTCGGAAGTAATAGCTCACCGCTCCGATCAACACCAACAGTCCCGCAACATAGCCAAAAGCCACCGCAAAGGGCATATCTCGGAAGAAGGGCTTGTAGCCGGAGAGTTTTTGACCAGCAAAACGAAACACCCAGGCGACAACGGCCGTCGCAATCAGAAGAAAAATCAAATTCATCAACCAACTCATTTCGGGTGCCTCAATCTTGGGTTGGAGAGGATGGATAGAATATCCGCCATCAAATTCAGCAAGATATAGGCAGCGGCAAAGATGAGGCAGCAGGCCTGCACCACCGGAATATCGCGGATTTTCACGCTGTCGACAAACAGTTGACCGATGCCAGGATATACAAACACCACCTCAACCACCACAACACCGGTGATGAGATACGCGAGGTTGAGCGCAATCACATTGATAATCGGCGCCAAAGCATTCGGCAGCGCATGGCGCACGATCACGCGCATGGGGCTTACGCCTTTGAGGCGAGCCATTTCAATATAGGGACTGGCCAAAAGGTTGATGATCGCCGCGCGGGTCATCCGCATCATATGGGCTGTCACCACTAGGGTCAGAGTTAAGGCCGGGAGCATGGTCCGGTTGAGTTTTTCGCCCAGCGCCATGCCATCATAGACATTTGACAGGGAGGGGAAGATCGGATTGAGCACCGCCAGCACCAAAATCAAGATATAAGCAAGGAAAAATTCTGGACTGGAGATAGACGAAAGCGTGGTAATATTCACCGCCCGATCAAAGATTGAATTGCGATAAAGCGCCGCCAGAACACCCAAAGTGATCGAGATTGGCACAGCGAACATGGCGGTAACACCAGCCAAAAACATTGTTGCTTTGAACCGCGGAGCGATTTGCTCCACCACACCCACCAATTGATCTCCGCCCATATTCGACGCGAAATTCATCTGTGCAAAGCTAATCCCCAGATCGCCGGTCAACACATTGCCCAGCCAGGAGAAATATCTCATGAAATAGTTTTGGTCCAAACCCAAATCCGCACGGATTTGCGCCACAGCCTCATCGGTTGCCCCCTGCCCCAAAATCGCCTGGGCAAAATCACCCGGCAGGGCATTCACGGCAATAAAAATAACCATCGAAACAATTAGCAATGTTAATAGTCCAAGTGCCAATCGTTGAAGAATGATCTGAAAGATAGACCCCACCAGACATCTCCTAATTTCATAAAGTGCTTAAGTGAGCGTAACGCCTGAAAAACATATGTAAAGTCTCTAATTCACGGTTTCCCGCTATGGGCGCAAAGCATCCATGATTTTCACCAATTGCGCGCTTATGGGCGCATCAGACAGGGCGTGACCGGCCTTACCCACCATTTGCAATCGTGCCTTCGGCCAGGCCTGCGCCAATTGCCAGGCGGTTTGAGGCGGACAGATCATATCATAGCGGCCTTGCACAATGTCACCGGGAACCTCAGCCAGCCGGTCCATATTGTTTAACACCGCCTGTTTCGGACTCAAAAACAACTGGTTTGAAAAATAATGGTTCTCAAGCCGTGCGAAGGCGCGGGCATATTGCGATGGGGTTTCACCGGACAGTCCAGTTGAGTCAATCGACGCTAAGGCATTCTCCCAACCGGCCCAAGCACGGGCGTAGCGGGTCTCTTGCATCAAATCACCACTGAACAGACGAGCGCCATAGGCCGCGATCAGATCATCTTGCTCTTGCTCGGGGATTAAATCGGCAAATCGCGCCCAGGCTTCTGGCCAGAACCGCCCAGCGCCGCCTCCATAAAACCAATCGAGCTCCGATTTCTGGCCCAAGAACACGCCACGCAAAATCAAATGCCGCACGGAAGAGACATGGGCCTGCGCATAAATCAAGGCCAGGGTGGCGCCCCAACTGCCGCCAAAGACCATCCAGCGCTCAATGCCCAAAGCCTCCCTTATTTTCTCAATATCAGACACCAAATGCCAAGTGGTGTTATGCGCGACCTCCGCATGCGGCCGGGACCGCCCACAGCCGCGCTGATCGAACAGAATAACCCGGTAAACTGCGGGGTCAAAATACCGGCGCATCGACGGGCTGCACCCGCCACCAGGGCCGCCATGCAAAACAACCACAGGGACACCATCGGGCTTGCCGCATTGCTCCACATATATGTGATGCCCATCGCCCACGCTCAAAATCCGTTGGTCGAAAGGCTCAATCGACGGATAAAGAACTTGAACTGCGCGTTTTTGACCTGCGACTTTGTCCATAACTGTCCTATATAAAGCAATGGCTGGGTCCTGCCCTGCCTGATATGTTAAATCCATATGGAGATGGGAATGCAAGGCAACCAATCGACCGTCGATCCCGCAGAAGTCGCAAAATTTGAAGCGATGGCCGCAGAGTGGTGGGATTTAGAGGGCAAATTCAAACCCTTGCACATGCTCAACCCGTGCCGCTTGGATTACATCACCCAGCAAATTTCAATGGAGTTTGACCGCGATTTATCAGCCGATCTTCCATTTAAAGGCTTGCGGATCCTGGACATTGGCTGCGGCGGCGGGCTGCTCTGTGAACCCATGGCCCGTCTTGGCGCAACTGTTGTGGGTGCGGATGCAGCCGCAGGCAACATCCCCGTGGCAAAATTGCACGCAGAACAATCAGGCCTCGAGATTGATTACCGCCACATCACCGCCGAAGCCTTGGCAGATGCCGGTGAACAGTTTGACGTGGTGTTGAATATGGAGGTGGTCGAACATGTGGCCAGCCCGCCGGCCTATCTGCACGCCTGCCAAGAGCTGCTGCGCCCAGGCGGGCTGCATATTTGCTCCACGCTGAACCGGAACCCCAAGAGCTTTTTATTTGCCATCATCGGGGCAGAATGGGTCATGCGGTGGTTGCCCAAGGGCACCCATGATTGGAATAAATTTATCACCCCAGATGAACTCTTCGGCCTGCTGGAAAACGCTGGGCTCAAGCCGGTAGACCGCAAAGGTTTTGTCTTTAATAAAGTGGCCTGGAGCTGGTCGATCTCAGCACAGGATCTCAGCGTCAACTATGTCACCGCGAGCATCAAGCCGGCCTAGGCCTCGCTGGACAGGCTCAAGCGCAGCTCGCGCAAAATGGGTAGAATGCTCTTGATATTAGCCTCCCCCGAAACCCCTGTTGCGGCGGTCAAAATAGGGGCAATCTGAGCGAAAGCATGATCTCGCGCTGCCCGCCCAGCGGGGCTGATCACAACCTGTTTGCGCCGCGCATCATCCCAATCAGGCCGAATATGAACATAGCCGGCCCATTCCAACTTATTGAGTGTGTTGGTCATCGCGCCACGCGTCAGGTTAAAGGTTTTGGCCAATTGCGCCGGGGTGCGCTCGCCACCCACATGCGCCAAATGATTGAGCACCGAAAAATGCGACAACTCCATACCTTTCGGCAGGCCCTTTGAAATTCGACTGCGCAACAATTGCTCCAAAGCCAGAATTTCCGAAAACAAGCTGACAGAGAGAGTTTCAATCGATTTTGTCATGACTGAGATACCGTTTCAAAGCAAATGGGCGATCATGCTGCAAGGATGCCACACGCGCACGCGCCCTGTCCACGTCACCTAGGTCTAATGTCGCGAAATGCAATCCAATGTCCGGCCCTGCGTCCAAAATGACCTCACCCCAAGGCCCAACAATCAAGCTATGCCCGAATGTTTTGCGCCCAGATCCTGGATGCACGCCGGTTTGCGCCGCAGAAATCACAAAACACCCTGTCTCAATCGCCCGCGCCCGCAGCAAAACATGCCAATGCGCCTCACCCGTGGGGCGGGCAAAGGCAGATGGCACCGCCAAGACTTGAGCCCCCGCCTGCGCGAGGGCACGATGCAATGCTGCAAACCGCAGATCATAGCAAATACTTAGCCCCAACTCAGCCCAAGGCGTCTGCACAACCGCCGCCTCTGTGCCGGGACGATATCCCTTGGACTCGTGATACCGCTCTGTGTCAGACAGGGTGACATCAAACATATGAATTTTATCATAAAATGCGACAATCTCCCCCTCTGCATTGATCATAACAGAGCGGTTGGCAAAGCGGCCGTCGTCGCCCTCGGTTTTGACCGTCACAGAGCCAAGCGCAACCCAAAGCCCCAAGCGCCGCGCCCGCTCGCAAATGGCTAAAATAAAACTGTTCCCCTCATAGGGCTCCAGCACCTGCAATTGATGTGCGCGGTCCAGCGAGACGCAATTTGTCACCTCCGGTAGGAACAAAATATCCTGCCCAGCTGATTGGTCCATAAGGTTCAAGACCGTTGCAAGATTCTCAGCTGGTTGATCGCTAGAAGTTATTTGCGCAATCGCAACTCTCACGGCGCCAACATCGCCGCCAATTTGCCGGACCTGTCCAGAGCATAAAGCTCATCACAACCGCCAATATGCACATCATCAATAAAAATCTGCGGGACCGTATGCCGACCATTGGCCCGCGTTTGCATTTCGGAACGGCGGTCCGGGCTGCACGAAAGATCCACTTCGGCAAAGGTTACGCCTTTGGCATCCAAAAGCCGTTTGGCGGCGTGGCAATAACCACAAAGCGGTGAGGTATATATTTCGACAATCGCCATTCTCTAAACTCCATTGGCTCCGTTGCCATTACTGCACTTCAGATGAACACCGCGCCATCACAAACCTATTGCGCGCTGGGCGGTTTGGAGGCTGTGATGATGCCGAAACTCATCGGTCACTGACTGTGCTGTAAATGATCCAGACGCTCTATAGCAATTTTTTTCTCTTCGCGCCACGCGCAGCATGCCGCGGCACGATGGAGCAAGATCACGATGGTTTTGCAGCGCGGGCCAATGCAATGACAGATACAGTTTTCGCACCCGCTTCCAAACAGACCCGCGCAGCTTCTGAAAAAGTTGCCCCGGATGTAAACACATCGTCGACCAAAACCACCTCCCGGCCAGCCACACATCCAGCCCGCGCCGGGTTTATCGCCATGGAGGCATGCAGCAATTTCCGGCGTTCCTGTGCAGTGTGATCCTTAAGCTCCGGTGTGCGGCGACACTTCCTCAACCCATCCAAACAACACTCAAGCCCCGCCATCTGCGCCATCTTCTGCGCAATAAGCGCGGATTGATTAAACCGTCGGCGCCACTGCCGTTGCCAATGCAGAGGAATTGGAATCAGAACCGGGGAAGATGGAAAAATCTCCGCGCCCCGGCGCAACATCCAATGGGCAAAAGGCGCGATTAGGTCATGCCGATCTTGGCGCTTGAGGGCTAAAATCATACTGCGCGCTTTGGCATTGTACAAAAACACCGCGCGCCCGCTGATCCAGGGGCGCGGTGTGTTTAAACAGTCGTCACAAAGACTATTCGCATCATTGTGATCCCCCAAAATTGGCGCACCACATTTTGGACAGCAGCATCCGGCAATAAAATGCGCCTCGCGCCAACATTCCGGGCAAAGGTGCAGGTGATTTTGCACCAAGACCCGACAACCGGGACACTGTTGGGGGAAAATCACTTGCAACACACCTTGCAAACCACAGAGCTCCCTTTTACCCCAAAGCCATGACAGCGCCCGCACTCTTCGATCCCACAGCTCAAGCCAAGGCCCGTGCGCGCGCCGGCGCTGGAGGCATGTTTTTGCAAGAGCTGGCCTGCGCTGAAATCCTAGAAAGACTGACTGCGGTTAACAGGCAGTTTAAATCCGTCGCCATCGTCACCGGTTTTCCACAGGTTTGGTCTGCCCCCTTTCCCAACGCAGCAGTGGTGCACGATGAGGATACTCTGGAATTGAGCCCCGGGCAGTATGATCTGGTCATTCACGCAATGGCTCTGCATCATTGCAATGACCCCATAGGCCAAGTTGTCCAATGCAGCCGCGCGTTGCAAGCCGACGGGCTTTTCATGGGGGTGTGTTTCGGAGGTCAGACCCTCACGGAACTGCGCAGCGCTCTCTCCGTGGCGGAAGCGAATGTGCGCGGCGGCTTGTCACCGCGTGTCACCCCTATGGCGGAAATTCGAGAGCTTGGCTCCCTCTTGCAGCGCGCCGGCCTCGCCTTACCGGTGGCAGATTCTCTAAAAATACCGGCAGCCTATCGCGATATTTATCACCTCATGCGCGATCTTCGCGATATGGGTGAAACCAATATCATGACAGCACGTCCAAAAACCTTCACCGGCAAGTCACTTTTTGACCGGGCCCAAGAGATTTTTGCCGCGGAATTCCCCGCCGATGCGGGCCGCGTTGCCTGCACCTTCGATTTGGTTTTCCTTTCGGGTTGGGCGCCCGACGCCAGCCAACCCAAAGCATTAAAGCCCGGATCCGTGACGAAATCGCTCCAACAGGCTTTAGAAGAGGCAAAAAGCTCCTTGGGCAATTGACGAGACCCATTTTCCAGTTATTTGCAAGGGAACAGATTCAGGAGTTCGCCGTGACAGATCAAGACACCGCCTATTTGCCCTTATCCGCTGCACCAGCAGATCACCCAAAGGTAAAGGCGCCAAAGATTGGGGTTTTGCTGTCCAATCTGGGCACACCGGACAATTATGACTATTGGTCCATGCGGCGCTACCTGGGCGAATTCTTGTCGGATCGGCGGGTGATTGATTACAGCCCGTGGCTTTGGCAACCTTTGCTCCAACTCATTATCCTAACAAAAAGACCGTTTTCTTCTGGCGCGGCCTATAAGTCGATTTGGAATATGGACGCGAATGAAAGCCCTCTGGCCACCATCACCAAGGCGCAAACCCAAGCGGTTCGGGCAGAAATTTCCGAACGCTATGACGGGGCTGTTATGGTGGAATATTGTATGCGTTACGGCAACCCTTCCACACAGTCAGTCGTGCAAAAAATGGTCGATGCCGGATGTCAGAAAATCTTGTTCTTCCCGCTCTATCCGCAATTTGCCGGCGCCACCTCCGCCACAGCCAATGATGAATTTTTCAGAAGCTTGATCAAGCAAACTTGGCAACCGGCGGCGCGGACTGTCAGCCCCTACTTTGATCGCCCCGATTATATCAACGCATTGGCGACCTCGATTGAGCAGGCCTATGAGGCGGCCGAGCGGCGGCCCGAGGTTTTGGTGTGCTCCTATCATGGGGTGCCAAAACGCTATTTGATGCAGGGAGATCCCTATCATTGCCAGTGCCAAAAAACCACGCGCCTGTTAAAAGAGCGCCTGGGTTGGGATGACACAGAAATTGTCACCACCTTCCAATCAAAATTCGGCCCAGAGGAGTGGTTGCAGCCCTATACTGTAGAAGAAGTGGCGCGTATGGCCGAAAGGGGCCAAAAAAATATTGCAGTCTGCGCCCCGGCCTTTTCTGCCGATTGTATCGAAACGCTGGAAGAAATTAACGAAGAGATCAAAGAAAGCTTTGAGCATGCCGGCGGTGAGCATTTCACTTATATTCCCTGCCTGAATGACAGCAAGGAACATATTGAAACCCTCAGCAACGTGATTTCAGAAAACCTTCAAGGCTGGATCTAATTAAAAAAGGGCCACTGAAACAGCGGCCCTTTTTCAACTGTACTTGCAAACCGGTAATTAGTTGGTTGCCAATGCCACGATTGCGATCAACGCCAGTGGGATCAACAGCGAACTTGCAGAACCGGCTGCTTGGTCCATTGTGGATGCAACAACAGGTGCTTCCATGACCGGCTCACTCATACCGCCCGCGAAAGCTGTTGTTGCGGCGGCTGCGAAAACGGTCGCCAAAACTAGTTTTTTCATTTTCTTCTCCATTCGTTTTGGTTCTCACGACTCGCGTGCAGAACCTAAAGGTTAACCCAATCCAGATGACGCTCCGGATAAAGCAAATTTAATTTGTTTTTGCAAATGCAGTTTCGGCATCTTTTCGCCAAAAACCGCGCCACTCGTCAAATTAGCAACACCTGAGTGCCGATCTTCGTAAGTTCATATAATTCGGCAATTTGCTCATTGTAAAGTCCGATACAGCCGTTGGAGGATCTGCGGCCAATCTTCCGAGTGTCATGGGTGCCGTGAATACGGTAATAGGTCCAAGACAGATACAGGGCATGGCTTCCCAATGGGTTGTCCGGTCCCGGCCCTACATATTCAGGCCATTCCGGATTGCGCTTGCGCATCTCTGGGGTTGGTCGCCAGGAGGGGCCAACGACTTTGCGCACAACCTTCGTCCGGCCTTTGCGGGTTAAATCGGCGGTCATCGGAACGGATGTAGGGTATAGCTTGTAAATCGACTCGTCTTCAGACCAGTAATGCAGCGCCCGCGAGTCAATATCGGATAAAATCGCCCCATTCTTCAGCGTGTCAAAATAAGGGCGCCAATCCAACATTCTAAAACTGCTGATATTGCGCAAGGCCGTCTTTTGGGAGTCAGCATCCACCTCGACAGCATCCAGCGCCCCGGTCTCTTGCGACAGGGCAATCGTGCCAGACAAGGATGCCGCCCCTGTCAAAAATGCCCGTCTTGGCAAATGGTATTTCGCTCCGCCCATGTTTTTTACTCCACATGTGTTGAGGGTGCTTACAAAAAAAATCGACAACACACAAATCAAACACACATTATTTGCCACATTTGTCTTAAAATTGGGTTTGATTGGCAACGCATTGCCGCTATGTACGCGTCACATAAACGAGGATTCAACATGATTTACCGGGTCATTCTAGCGCTTGGCGTGCTCCTTTTGACGGGATGTACCCAAGATACCAGATCCAGCCTCGGGCCGGGAGATCGCCCATTGCGTCCGCTCTATGTCATCAAAGAAGCGGACGCCGCGCGCATTCAATACAGTGTTTTAGATGGTATAAACAGCCTGCGGCGCGCCGCTGGCCTGCAAACATTGATCTTTAATGCCAAGCTCAACGCCGCTGCTGCCACCCATGCGCGCGATATGTCGGTGCAAAACCGCGCCTGGCATTTTGGCTCTGACGGCTCCTCTCCGCTCGACCGTATGGAACGGGTTGGCTATGAGGGCACGCTTCTTGGCGAGAATATTTCAGAGACATTTGAATCGGAAATTGAAACCCTCGCAGCTTGGATGGAGACCCCAGCCACGCGCACGATCATCCTCGCACCAGAAGCGCAAGAAATGGGTTTCAGCTGGTATCAAGAACCAGGTGGGAAGATTTGGTGGACATTGGTCACCGGCATCGAAGCGCAACAGTAAGACTGCCAAAGCCCCCCCAAACAGGCTCTAGGGGTAAATCCAAATCGGCGTGCCGATATCAACCATCGCATAAATCTCTTCAATTTCGCTATTGCTCACCGCAACGCAGCCCCAAGTCCAATCTTTAAAGAAGAAGCGATAGGAGCTCGGCGTGCCATGTATAAAAATATCGCCTCCCGGACTTCGCGCCCCAGCGGCCCGTCGATCCGCCGCATTGGGGTAAGAGATGCCCACTGATAAATGAAATTGGCTGTTGGGATTTTTACGATCAATGAAATATTGCCCCTCGGGGGTTTTGCCGTCGCCTTCAAATTGCTTGTGGCCAATTGGTGCGAAGCCCAATTTAAAGTCATATTCTTTGATGACCCTGTTGCCTTGGAATAAGAACATGCGGCGTTCAGCCTTGTATAAAACCAGGGCCGTCGCTTTCGGAAGATCTGTCCTAAAGATGGGTTTGGGATCGGAGCAGGCGGCCAAGACCAAAGCGATGCAAAACATCGCAACGATATTAAAAACTCTCATTGTCCTCACCCCAAGTCACCTAGACCATCTCTACCTCAGGATGATAAAAATACAACTCATCAATCTTGGATTAAACGCTCCTCAATCGCTTTAAGCCGCGCCAAGACCTCATCGCGATAGGTGTCTGTTTTTTGATCTGCTTCTTCAGAATGCGCATCCTGCATGGAGTTCACGATCAAACCCACCAGCAGGTTCACCACAGCAAAGGTGGTGACCATGATAAAGGGCACGAAAAACACCCAGGCATAGGGATATACTTCCATCACCGGGCGCACTATTCCCATCGACCAGCTTTCCAACGTCATGATCTGGAATAACGAATAAGCCGACCGCCCGAGCGAGCCAAACCATTGCGGGAAATCCGCGCCAAACAGTTTGGTTGAGATCACCGATCCAATATAAAAAATGATCCCCATCAACAAGAAAACCGACGCCATACCGGGCAAGGCGGTGATAAACCCCTCGACCACCCGGCGCAGGCGCGGCGCGACGGAAACCACGCGCAATATGCGCAATATGCGCAAAGACCGCAGGACAGACAGACTCTGGGCCGCGGGAACAAGTGACACCGCGACAATCGCAAAATCAAAAATATTCCACCCATCGCGGAAAAATCTCAAGCGGTAGGCCGAGAGCTTCAGAGCCAGTTCCAGCACAAATATTGCCAAACACATGCGATCCAATACGCCAATGAGCCCACCGGCGCGCGCCATGACCATATCGGAGGTCTCTAACCCAAGAATAACCGCATTAAATAAGATCACCGCGGTAATGAATTTACGAACTCCGGCGGACTCAAGAATGGTTTGAAGCTTTGTCATCGATTTTAGACCTTGCTGAAGTGGGCAACAATCTCGATATGCGGTGACCATCTAAATTGATCAACCACTTCAATCCACTTTAGCAAATAACCGCCGTTACACAGCAAGGCCGCATCTCGCGCAAAACTGACGGGATTGCATGACACCATAGCGATATCGCGCAAATCGCTTTGCGCCAACTGCGCCACTTGCTGCTCTGCGCCGGCGCGGGGTGGGTCGATGATGGCTGCATTGAACGGTTTCAAATCCGTGTGATCTATCGGATTGCGAAACAAATCACGGGTGGAGGTTTTCACGCTCTTGATCCCCTGCGTGTGGCGCACGCCATGGGCCAAAGCCTCTAGGAGCCCCACATCATTCTCGAAACACTGCAGCGTCGCCACATCCGCCAGCGGCAATCCCAATGTTCCTGCGCCAGAGAACAAATCAACCACCCGATCCGCCCCCGCCAATGCACGCGCCACCGCCGCTTGAAGCGCGCGCTCGCCCGCCTGGGTGGCCTGTGTAAACGCCCTTGGCGGCGGAGAGATTTTCACCCTTCCAAAGGTCATTTGCGGCGCCTGATGCTGGCAAATGACCTCATCGCCCACGGACAGCCGCGCAATTCCATTGGATCCAGCCCATTGCGCGAATGGACCAAAATCTTTGTCCTTGAGATGATCCAACCCCTCGACCGACAGATCAATCCCGCGCTCTGACGCTAAGATCCAAAAGCCAAGCTGGCCTTTGCGAGATCCAAATTGCGCCGTGAATTGCTCCAGCGCCGGGATGGTTTGCATAATCTCAGGCACCAGAACCTTGCAGGGCTCAATCGGCTGAATCGTGTCGCTCGCCTTGCCAAAGAATCCGACCGTTGCACCCTTCTTTGTGCGCCGGCCTGTGAGTTTGGCGCGGCGGCGAGAGTTTTCTGGCGACGTGTGGAGCGCTTGGATTGTCGCTGTGATCCCCTGCGCCGCCAAGGCCCGCACCACAACCTCTTGTTTCCATTGCCCGACAAAATCAGGATGTGCATGATGTAATGCGCATCCCCCACACCGCTTAAACGCGCTGCACTGAGGGGTAATGCGGTGCTCGGAGGGCGTGACAATGCGTATATCTTGCAACCGATCACCCAACAAATCCCCAGAAACCACCTCATCAGGCAAGGCCCGATCAACAAATATCGGCCCTGCGGCCACCCCGTCGCCCAGGTGCCCTAAACGTTCGATTGTGAGTTCCATTAGGTCTCTTCCATTACCAAAAAGCCACCAGATTGGTGCTTCCAAAATCCAGCATAGGCCCCATTGGCGTCTAAAAGGCTGGCATGGGTTCCCTCTTCTACAATGCGGCCCTCGTCAAGCACCACAATGCGATCCATGCGCGCAATGGTTGAAAGTCGATGCGCAATTGCAATCACGGTTTTGCCGCTCATGACACGGTATAGCGTCTCTAGAATGTCAGCCTCAACCGCACTGTCCAGCGCTGAGGTGGCCTCATCCAGCACCAAAATCGGTGCATCTTTTAAGATCACCCGCGCCAAAGCCACCCTTTGCCGCTGACCGCCCGATAGTTTCACACCCCGTTCACCGACCTGTGCATCATAGCCTTTGCGCCCCTCGGGATCTTCCAGCTGCAAGATAAACTCATGCGCTTCTGCCTTTTTCGCAGCCTCGATCATGTCTTCCTCAGTGGCTCCAGGTTTGCCGTAAAGAATATTATCGCGCACAGAGCGATGCAGGAGCGAACTGTCTTGCTGCACCACACCAATTTGCGCCCGCAAACTGTCCTGTGTGACCTGAGAAATATTTTGTCCGTCAAAATAAATGGCCCCAGATTCAACATCATAAAACCGAAGCAATAGCTTAATGAGGGTTGATTTCCCTGCGCCGCTGGCGCCAACCAACCCCAGACTCTCACCCGGCTTAATCTCAAGCGAGACATCCTCAAGCCCACCATAGTCCTTGCCATAGCGATGCGTTAGATTGGCGATCAAGATATGCGCCGCCTTCATCTGCAACTCCGAAGCACCCGGCGCATCAACCAGCTCAATGGGGGCAGAAATTGTCTCCATCCCCTCGCGAATAACCCCCATTTCTCTGAAAAGCGTGGTCAGCGCCCACATAATCCAATGAGACATGCCGCTCATCCGCAGGGTTAGGGCGGTCCCAGCGGCCACCACGCCCACATCCGCGCTGCCGATACTCCACAGGTAGGTGGCCCAACCCACCACGCTGACGACCAAAAGACCATCCAACAAAATAAGACCAAATTCCATGATCGTATAAAGCCGCATTTCCTTTTGAAAGGTCACACGCGCCTCTTCAATCGCCTCTACCCCATAGTTCAACTCTTGATCATTTTGGGAGAACATTTTGACCGCATGAATATTGGTATAGCTGTCCACCACCCGCCCCGTCACGGCACTGCGCGCATTCGACGCCGCCTCCGATGCCGGGCTGACGCGCCGCACAGTCCAAACGACCAAAGCGAAATACAGCCCCGTCCACATCGCAAGCGGGATCATCAGCCGAGGATCAGACTCGCCCAATAGGAAAAATGCCCCGATCAAATAGGCCACCGAAAAGGTGACCGCATCAATCAGCTGATAGACAAATTCACCCGTTGCAGGCGGGGTTTGCATGATCCGATTGGCAATGCGCCCAGCGAAATCATTTTCAAACCAGCCAACCGATTGCCGCAACACATGGCGATGCGCGCGGTAACGCACCAAAGTGCCCACATTTGGCAAAATTGTGTTGTTGAGCAAAAGGGTCGAAAGCGTATCAATCAGCGGTCGAATCACAAGGATAAACCCGATCACCAAAACCAGCTCTAGCCAATGATTGTTCCAAAACTCAGACGGCGTTGCCTCTGTCATCGACGCAATCAGTCGCCCGAAATACCAGATAAGAAAAATCTGGACCGCGGCAACAAGCGTTTGAAACAAGGCAGAAAAGCAAAATATCGTTTTGAACGGGCGCAGATAGTCACGCAAAAAGGCCGAAAGCGCGCGCGGTGGACGATTGCTGACTGGGTAGGGCTGATAGGGATCAACCAATCTTTCAAAAAATCTAAACATAGCCGAGTAGAATACTGCGGCTCTGTATTTTTGCAAACAAAATAATGTGGTTAAACAAACAACCCCTTGAGGCAGGGCATATCATCCAAGGCCGTCCAAATGCGCCAAGATCTCATCTTTGGTGATCTGCATATCCCGCGCAATCCAAATGTCTTGCGCGCGCTTCAAAGCCTCCCCAAGCGCTGGGCCTTGGTACTTTGGCATCAATTCAGCCGCTGAAACGGGGCACATAGACTGGGCGCCGCGGCGCACAGCCTCGTGCTCCGACTCTGTAACCCTGTGCTCCGTCCAGGCCGCGCGCAACAGCCAAGACGACCAGCCCTGCGCCGCGCCCAGCGCATATCCATGCGCCAAGGCTTTTGATGTATTTTGCCCGTGATACCGCAGCGCCTCAACCTGGCGCGCCTGTACGTTTGACAACCGCAAGCACTCTTGCACCGCCTCACCACCAAGACAGGCCAAGCGGCGCAGCGCATCGGGGGCATGCCCCTGCTCTAGATGCACCAAAAGCGAAACTGGGCGCGCCGAGGCGCCTGGTAGAACGCGGCCCAAGATGCCAGCGGCTTCCATTGCAGCCAGCGCCGGGGCTGGGTCGGGGGCAGCCAATAGTTTGAGCAATTCAGTGCCGATCCGTTCTTTTGAAATGCGATCCAAGCCCGATTGCAAAGCCGCGCAAGCGGCAAGTGCCGGCGCATCAACACCCTCAAGCGGATCGCCATACCACGCCCAAAACCGAAAAAACCGCAAGATGCGCAGATAGTCTTCGGTGATGCGGGCCTGCGGCTCACCGATAAAGCGCAACCGGCGCGCTTGCGCATCGGCCAGCCCCTCCAATGGGTCGATCACCTGGCCCGAGGCCTCCGCATAGAGTGCGTTCATGGTAAAATCGCGGCGTGCGGCATCGTCTTCAAGCGATGTGCCAAAGGCAACCTCAGCATGCCGACCATCGGTGGCTATGTCTTTGCGAAATGTGGTGATTTCATAAGATTTTCCGCCGAGCACAAAGGTCAATGTTCCATGATCTGCACCGGTGTCTATAACCCTTATTCCCCGGGCTTGAGCAATCCGCCGCATCTGATCTGGCACGGCGTCACTGGTCAAATCAATATCGGTTGCCGCAACTCCCATGACCGCATTGCGAATACAGCCACCGACATAAAATAACCGCGCGCCGGACTCCTCAAAAGCCGCAAAAAGCGGTGCTAGGATAGAGATATCAAGCCTGTTGGGATCAATCTTCATAGCAGGTCCATCCGATCGGCCAAGCCGCGCAATATCCGCGCAGTCGCGCCCCAGATGTAATAGGGCCCGTAAGGGACACAATAATAAGAGCGCCTCTGTCCGCGCCAGATCCGCGACTGAACTTGAAAATTCTGCGCCGTCACCACATGAGACAAGGGCACTTCAAACACCTCCGCCACCTCGCCCGGATCCGCCTTGACCACCCAAGGCGTTCTGATCCAGCCGATGGTGGGAATGACGTTGAACCCCGTCACGGTTTCATGCGCAGGCAATTGCCCTAAGATTTGTACCAAGGATGGATCAAGCCCGGTCTCCTCATGCGCTTCGCGCAATGCTGTGGCGGAAATATCCGCATCACCCGCATCGCGTTTGCCACCGGGAAAGGCAATCTGTCCGGGATGGGATGACAAATGCGCCGCGCGTTTTGTTAGGACCACATGCACGCCAGAGGGCCGTTCAATCAAGGGCACCAAAACACCGGCCTCTGTCTTTGCCGGCCCGCGCCCCGCCGCCCCCGGATTAAGATCGAAATCCGACGAGGCACCGCCCGGCCGCGCCAAGGCGCGAAGAATATCAGCGCGTTGCGGAATCATTTTCAATGGGTGTTTTGGCCTCAAATCCAAGCGTGTCGGGATCAAAGCTGTAATGCGCACCGCAAAACTGGCAATCGGCGGTGACTTCATTGTCCTGTGTCGTCATATGCGCGATGTCTTTGGCCGAATAGATCGACAGGCTTTGACGCACACGATCAGCCGAACAGGTACAGCCAAAGGTCACCGGCTGCGTGTCATAGACCCGCGGTTGCTCTTCATGAAACAAACGAAGCAGCAATTGCGTCGGCTCAATGGATGGTCCGACCAGCTCAAGCTGATCTACTGTGTCGAGCAATATATTCGCCCGGTTCCAATTTTCGCTCCCATCTGAATCCAAAAGATCCGCTGCCGATAGCAAACCCTCTTCGCCCTGAGGCTCTTCTGAGGTCACATGCGAGCCCGCCGGAGGCATATGTTGCAGCATCACGCCGCCCGCGCGCCATCCAGCGGTGCCATCCGCCTCCTGCGAATACCCAAATGCCAAAGCAAAGCGGGTCGGTATTTGTTCCGATTGTGCAAAATAGGCCTCTGCACAGGCTGAAAGAGACGGCCCCGCAATCGGCGTGATCCCTTGGTAGGGCTGCATATCCTGACCTTGATCAATCAATATGGCGAAATACCCATTGCCAATTTGTTCAAAGCCGGGCGCTTGTGTATCCAGAGTCTCAGCGTCATAGCTTGCATAGGCCCGGATACGCGCAGGCGCGCCATCTTCTGTCGGGCCATAGTAGTCAGTTGCAATCAAGCGCACCGCACCGCTGCCGCGCACTTGAAGCGAAAGTTTCCAGCGCAGCTTAATGCTTTCGCCAATCAAAGCCGTGAGCAAAGCCATCTCGGCCACAAGCGCCTCAACCACAGACGGATAATCATGCTGCGCGAGCACCTGGTCCAATACGCCATCAAGCCGCGCCACACGGCCACGGATATCGGATGCGTCCAATTGAAACGGCAAAACCGTATCATCCCAACTCATTTTTGCAGTTTGTGTCATGATAGCTTTCCATAGATTGGCCTTGCCTTAAACTGTCCATATAAGCGCGTCTAGGCTCACACCAAGTTTTGGAGAGAAGATTGCTACGTTTTGGCACCACACCAGATCCCCACCGCCGCTATCGGCGGCGCCCCGGCGCCTATGCAATTTTGCCTTATAAAGGCGGGATTTTGACCACCTATCAAGGGGGGCTAAACCAAGAATATCAACTGCCTGGCGGCGGTGTAGATCCAGGCGAATCACCCCTACAGGCGTTGCATCGTGAGGTATTTGAAGAGACCGGTTGGTGCATCACGCAGCCTCGGATGTTTTTTCGCTTTAAAGTCTTCAGCTTTATGGAGGACTACGATCTTTGGGCAGAGAAGATTTGCACGATCTATGTCGCACGCCCCGTGTATCGGAAATCGGCCCCCTCGGAACCTGACCATCATCCAGTCATTTTGCCGATCGATGCAGCCTTAAGCCATCTGGCCAGCGGCGGCGATCGTCAGGCCGTCGCACAATTTTTCGGCAAGGGCTGACCCAAGTCTTAGATAATCAAATCCACCATCGCCTCATCTCCGGTGATGTCGCGAATGGACATTCCAGCCGCATGGAGTCGTTCGGAGAACAATGCAAAATTCTCTGGCTTTGAGGTTTCAATTCCAAGCAAAACAGTTCCGAAGTTGCGCGCTGATTTTTTGAGATATTCAAATCGCGCAATATCATCATCCGGCCCTAAGAGAGCCAGAAAATCCTTAAGCGCCCCGGGTCGCTGCGGCAGGCGCAGGATAAAATATTTCTTCAGACCGGCATAGCGCTGGGCCCGCTCTTTCACCTCAGGCAATCTTTCAAAATCAAAATTGCCCCCCGAGGATACGCAGACGACGGTTTTGCCTTTGATCTTGTCTTTTAGATCCTTCAGAGCGTCCACAGCCAAAGCCCCTGCGGGCTCCAAAACGATGCCTTCTGTATTCAGCATATCCAGAATTGTGGTGCAAATTCGGTCTTCGGGAATATCCAAAACATGATCCGCATCAATACCTTTTAAAGCGGCAAAGGTATTCACGCCCATCTTTGCCACCGCCGCCCCGTCAACAAAAGTATCCACTTGCGCGAGGGCGACAGGGGCGCCGGCCTGAACCGCCGCGGCCAGGCTTTTGCCCCCAGACGGCTCCACATAAAAAACCTCTGTCTCGGGCGCGCGCTCTGACAACAAACGCCGCGCAGAAGACGACAGGCCACCGCCGCCCACCGGCACCACAAAAACATCCGGAGCGCGGCCCAATTGTTCGAGCATCTCATAGGTGACCGTCGCCTGCCCCTCGATCACATCGGGATCATCAAATGGCGACAGAAAATGCCCGCCAACATCCGCGCAATAGGCTTGGCTGGCGCGGAGCGTATCGTCAAAATAATCACCCACCAATCGCACCTGCACCCACTCACCCCCAAACAGTCGGGTTTTGCGAATTTTTTGCTCAGGTGTGGTCACCGGCATGAAAATCACACCTTTTTTCTGCAAATGCCGGCACACATAGGCGACGCCCTGCGCATGATTGCCGGCGCTGGCGCAGACAAACACCTCCTTATCCGCCTGCTTGCCCATGGCATTAAACGCACCGCGCAGCTTATAAGAACGCACTGGCGACAAATCCTCTCGCTTCAACCAAATATCCGCATCATAGACATTCGAAAGATGATCATTGCGCTGCAGCGGTGTTTCGGGAAACAACGCGCGCATGCGTTTGGTGGCCTCGGCGGCTTGGTTGCTAAAATCTGTCATGACAGATTAGTGGCTCAAACTGTGAAATTGCGCAAGCAATGAGGCCCTTTGCGGATTATGCCACGGGCTTCACAAAATCGCGCCGCACCAACTTGCCGCGCAAACAAAAACCATATACCTCCGCGCCGACCACACTTTGCCACATTTGGATTGGAAAACGCATGTCAGCCCCTAAAAAAGTTGTCCTGGCCTATTCGGGCGGATTAGACACCTCGATCATCCTCAAATGGTTGCAGACCGAATATGGCTGCGAAGTGGTGACATTCACGGCAGATTTGGGTCAAGGTGAAGAGCTTGAACCCGCCCGCGCCAAAGCCGAATTGATGGGCGCCGCTTCAATCTATATCGAGGATGTACGCGAAGAATTTGTCCGCGATTTTGTCTTCCCCATGTTCCGAGCCAATGCGCTTTATGAGGGCCTATACCTGCTGGGCACCTCCATTGCCCGCCCTTTGATTTCCAAGCGCCTGGTTGAGATTGCAAAGCTCGAAGGCGCCGATGCCGTCGCCCATGGTGCGACCGGCAAGGGCAATGATCAAGTGCGGTTTGAGCTGGCCGCCTACGCATTGAACCCCGATATCAAAGTCATCGCCCCCTGGCGCGAATGGGATCTGACAAGCCGTACCAAGCTGATCGATTTTGCTGAGAAAAACCAAATTCCAATCGCCAAAGACAAACGCGGCGAGGCGCCGTTTAGTGTCGATGCCAACCTGCTGCACACCTCTTCGGAAGGGAAAGTCTTGGAAGACCCCGCCGTCGAGGCGCCCGATTATGTCTATCAGCGCACCGTCAATCCCGAGGATGCACCAGATACCCCTGAATATATTGAGATTGGCTTTCGGGCCGGCGATGCCGTCTCGATCAATGGCGTTGATATGTCGCCTGCAACAATTTTGACCGAGTTAAACCGGCTCGGCGGTCAGCATGGCATTGGCCGGCTTGATCTGGTGGAAGGTCGCTTTGTCGGCATGAAATCCCGTGGCATTTACGAAACCCCAGGCGGCACTTTGCTGCTGGAGGCACATCGCGCCATTGAGTCCATCACCTTGGATCGCGGCGCGGCTCATCTCAAAGACGAATTGATGCCAAAATATGCCGAGCTGATTTACAATGGCTTTTGGTTCAGCCCAGAGCGCGAAATGCTTCAGGCGTTGATTGACAAGTCCCAAGAACATGTCACCGGAACCGTGCGCTTGAAGCTCTACAAAGGCCTTGCCCGCACAGTGGGCCGTTGGTCAGATTACAGCCTGTATTCTGAAGCGCATGTCACCTTTGAAGATGATGCGGGCGCCTACGATCAAAAAGATGCCGCTGGCTTTATCCAGCTCAATGCCCTGCGCCTCAAACTTTTGGCAGCGCGTAAAAATCGGATCCGCTGATCCAGGCGTGCGGGCGATTATTTGGCGGCTTGCAGCTGCTGATAAATCGCCTGCGCTTCTTTCCATAGACCCTCATAGGCAGCATCAATCCTTGGCGCGGGTCCCGGCGCGGGTCCAAATCCCGTTGAGCGATGCACCGCATCATACCAATGGGCCGCCCAAATGCCATCCTGCGCCCGTGGCCCGGCAGGCCAGTGCAGCATCAAAGGGTCAAAGGCAATTTCGAGCCGCGCGCAGAGCTCCATAAGCGCAGCTTTCGGATCTGCCAAGACATCGTCACTGTCGATCACAATCGGCACTTGGCCCAGCTCCAAACACTGTTCAAAAATTTTCTTTTGTTGCAAAAAACCAAGGTCGTAGAGACTAACAGCGGCACGCTTGCGGGCATAGCTGGCGATCACCCGCGCGGGATCACGAATGAGAAACACATTGCGCAGCTGCACCAGCAGATCCATCGGGAAATGCTCTAGCATGTGATGGGTCATGTGTTTTTGATACCAAATCGCCGCACCACCGGGCACAGGGCCTGACAGCTCGGCACTCACCTGCACAGGATCACAAACCATGCTTGCCATTATCTCAGCCCGCATCGGGTGGTCCGCATTGGAATGATGAAGATAGGCACCATAAAACGGCTCATCGACAACCTGCGTATCTGCCCGATTGCCGAAGGAATACATCATAGCTGTCGACAGGTTGCGCGGACCTGACCACATTGCGATCTTCATGCGCAGACCTGTGCGATGAGGTCCTGATACAGCCCACGAATGCGGCGGGTGACTGGCCCCATGTCACCGTCACCAATGCGGCGTCCATCAATCTCGATCACAGGGGTTTGCGCACCAAAGGTTCCGGTCAAAAAGGCCTCCTGCGCGCCATAGGTGTCCACCAAGCTGAAATTGCGCTCGAACACTGGGATGTCATGACCGCGGCATAGATCAATGACCTTTTGCCGGGTGATGCCATTCATACAATAATCTCCCGTGCTGGTCCAAACCGCACCATCACGCACAATAAAAAAGTTGCAGGCATTGGTGGTGTTCACAAACCCATGCACATCTAACATCAAAGCCTCATCCGCACCGGCCTTTTGAGCGGCGATACAGGCCAAAATACAGTTGAGTTTAGAATGCGAATTTAATTTTGGGTCCTGCGTCATCGGCAGGCCTCGCATATGCGGCACTGTAGCAAGACGAATACCACGGGGAAGGCTGGGCTTTGAATGTTCCATGATAATGGTAAATGTGGGGCCAGATTGTGACAGGTCCGGATGCTGAAACGGGCGGATCTTCACACCCCGTGTGACCATAAGCCGAGCGTGCGCATCGCTCTGCATCCCATTGGCCGCCTGCGTGTCGCGCAGAGCCTGCTCCACCCCATCGCGATCCATACCAATATCAATATCCACAGCCTTCGCCGCCTCAAACAATCGGTTCAGATGCTCATTCATAAAGGCCCATGTGCCATTATAAAGGCGCAACCCCTCCCAAACCCCATCCCCAAGCATAAACCCGCTGTCATACACGCTGACCAAGGCGCGCTCTTTGGGCAGCAATTGTCCATTGAGGTAAATCAAAATATCTTCGTTGCGGGCATCTTCCGCAGCTTGGTGGGTTGTTACATGATCTGTCATATCGCAAGCCTAGGCTGAGAGACTTTTCGAGCCAAGAGGGAAAACTCACAAGACAGGAGGAAACACGGCAAGAGGCTCACGCCCACCTCTCATCGGGCGAATGCCATCACCTCTTGCAGGCTCGGAATGGCATCCGCTGTGCCGGCGCGTGTAACCTTAAGGGCTGCGGCGCGGTTCGCATAGCTTAGGGCCGTTTGGGGATCTTCGCCCAATGACAATCGCCCAATAAAATAACCGCAGAACGTGTCGCCCGCTCCGGTTGTATCCACGGGGATGACGGGAATTCCCGCAACCTCAAACAGCTGATCGGCGGAAAAATCATGATAGGCGGCACCCTTTGCGCCATAGGTGATGAGCATGCCCTCAAGCCCAAGACCGGCTAAACTGGAGAGGCGCAGAGCCTGTTTGAGTGCTTTCACCTCATGTTCATTCGCGCATAAAATATTCACGAAGGGCAAAACCTCTTCCACAGCCTTCGCCTCGAAAGGGGCCGCAGAATAGATTACACGCGCGCCCTGAGCGCGGGCCAGGCGGGCCGCATGAACTTGGTGGGCGGTTTCATTTTGCATCACCAGCCAATCCCCCGCACGGATCGGAGCCAACCATTGGGCGACCTGCGCTTCACTCATCGCCGTATTGGCTCCCGAATAGAGCGTGATGGCGTTTTCGCCATCGGCGGCCACAGTGATGATGGCGTGACCAGAGGCGCAGGACAGCCGCGCAATGGCATCATCTGCCACACCCAAAGCGACAAGCCGCTCGAGCAACCAATCCCCATCGCGGCCGACTGCTCCCACATGCACCACATCCGCACCCGCTTGAACCATGGCCACAGATTGATTGGCGCCCTTGCCACCCAAGCCTTGATCTAAACCTGTCGCCGCAAGGGTTTCCCCAGGCGCCGGAATGTGAGGCACCTGGTAGAAGTAATCGGCATTGATAGAGCCGAAATTATAGACCGTCATCTGATATTGCAGGCGGCAATTGCTGCCATATTGAGAATGTCATTTACAGAAGACACGGTCGAGCAAATTTGAATTGGCTTATCGATGCCTGTCAAAATCGGCCCGATCACAGTCGCACCCCCCATTTCCTGCATCAGCTTCACCGAGATTGAGGCCGAATGCCGCGCTGGAACCACCAAGACATTCGCCGGGCCCGTGAGGCGGCTGAAGGGATATTTCTTCATCTCATTGACGTTGAGCGCCACATCCACAGCCATCTCACCCTCAAATTCGAAATCAACCCCACGTTTTAACAAGACATCGGGAGCAATGCGCATCTTTTCGGCGCGCTCTGAAACCGGATAGCCGAAGGTTGAAAAGCTCACAAATGCCACCCGCGGCTCGAGGCCCAAGGCACGCGCCACACCGGCACCGCGCTCGGCAATGTCGGCAAGGTCATTTTCATCGGGCCATTCGTGGACCAGAGTATCAGCAATCAAAGTGATTTTGCCTTTGGACAAAATCGCCGTCACCCCGACCGCCCCATCATGCGGGCCGACATCGTAAACATGGCTGATCAATTCCAAAACATGGGCAGACTTGCGCGTCACGCCCGTCACCAAACCATCGCCATGCCCATGCGCAAGCATCAAGGATCCAAAAACGTGACGATCCCGAGCCGCAAGACGATGCACGTCGGTTTTATCAAACCCTTTGCGTTGCAGGCGCTGGTAGAGATAGTTTTTGTAATCTTCCAAATGTTCTGTGTTCGCGGCATTCACCACTTCCAGCTCACCGGCCGCATCACCAAGTCCCGCCGCCTCCAGTCTTTGACGCACATCGCTTTCCCGACCCACAACAATGGATTTTCCAAATCCTTGGCGTTGATACAAGACAGCGGCGCGCAAGACCCGCTCGTCATCTCCTTCGGCAAAGATAATGCGGGCCTGCGCTGAACGTGCGCGCGCATTGATCCCGCGCAAAATACTCGCGGTCGGATCCATGCGGGTTTTCAAGGACAGCTCATAGCCATCCATATCCACAATCGGCCGGCGGGCCGCGCCAGTGTCCATACCTGCGCGTGCAACTGCGGGCGGAATGCGATAGATCAAACGTGGATCAAAGGGTGTTGGAATAATGTAATCGCGGCCAAAGCTCAACTTCGTGCCATAGGCCAGCGCCACCTCATCGGGCACCTCTTCACGGGCCAGATCCGCGAGCGCCCGCGCACAAGCAATCTTCATTTCGTCATTGATCGCCCGGGCGTGAATATCCAAGGCCCCACGGAACAAATATGGAAATCCCAACACATTGTTGACCTGATTTGGATAATCCGACCGCCCGGTTGCCACAATCGCATCGGGACGCACGGCTTGCGCCTCTTCAGGCGTGATTTCAGGATCGGGATTGGCCATGGCAAAAATCACCGGATCAGGGGCCATGCTTTCCACCATTGCCGGGGTCACAGCACCTTTAACGGACACGCCCAAGAACACATCGGCGCCCACCATAGCATCTTCCAAGCTGCGCAACTCTGTAGAAATCGCATGGGCCGATTTCCACTGGTTCATTCCCTCGGTACGTCCCTGGTAAATCACGCCCTTGGTGTCGCACACGATACAGTTGTTATGTTTGGCGCCCATGGATTTCAAAAGCTCAATACAGGCGATCCCGGCCGCACCAGCGCCATTCAAAACAATCTTCACATCCTGAATTTTCTTGCCAGATAGGTGCAGCGCATTGATCAGACCTGCCGCGCAGATCACAGCCGTGCCATGTTGGTCATCATGGAAAACCGGAATATCCATGACCTCTTTCAAGGCTTGCTCGATGATGAAACACTCAGGGGCTTTGATGTCTTCGAGGTTGATACCGCCAAACGTCGGGCCCATGAGCTTCACGGCGTTAATAAACTCTTCGGGGTTCTCGGTGTCCAGCTCGATATCGATGGAGTTCACATCCGCAAAGCGCTTAAACAAAACCGCCTTGCCTTCCATGACCGGCTTGGAGCCCAGGGCCCCAAGATTACCAAGACCCAAAACCGCTGTTCCATTGGAAATCACCGCTACAAGGTTGCCCTTGTTGGTATAGTCATACGCCAGCTCAGGATTATCGGCGATGGCCAAGCACGGCACCGCAACACCCGGCGAATAGGCCAAGGAAAGATCGCGCTGTGTTGTCATGGGCACAGAGGCAGTAATCTCAAATTTACCAGGCGTTGGTTCCAGGTGGTAGGCCAGCGCATCAGCGTCTGTGACTTTGTTATTAGGCATTGCAGCACTCCATATAAATTAGTTTAATATTAAACTATCTGTTTCTCTGGTGCAATTCAATTTTTAGCAGACCGCCAAAAAGGAGCAACCGCGCCGCTTGGAGTTTTGGGCACAGCCCATCACCCCTCGCCACCTTCGCGCCAGAATGACCGACCGCCAACCGGAGGTCAAACCAATTCAAAATCCGGCCCGATGATCACTTTCTTTCGTTGCAAGTTTTGCCTAATACTTGCCACAAATGGAGATCAATCTGTGAGCAAGCCCGACCAGTCTGTCACGCCCATGATGGCACAATTTCTTGAGATCAAGGAGGACTATCCCTCCGCCCTTTTGTTCTATCGCATGGGGGATTTTTACGAGTTGTTTTTCGACGATGCGGTCGCTGCGGCACAGGCGCTGGACATCACCCTAACGAAACGCGGCAAGCATCAAGGTGCGGATATTCCCATGTGCGGTGTGCCCGTGCATGCGGCGGAGGGCTATCTGCTCAACCTCATTCGAAAAGGGTTTCGTGTTGCGGTCTGCGAACAATTGGAAAATCCACAAGAGGCGAAGAAGCGCGGCGCGAAATCTGTTGTGAAACGCGGCGTGGTTCGGCTGGTCACCCCAGGCACCTTGACCGAAGACACGTTGCTCCACCCGCGTGAAAGTAACTTTCTGGCCGCTTTTGTTCAGGTGCGCGACCAAAGCTGCCTCGCCTGGGTGGATATTTCGACCGGAGATATACGCTACAGTCCCTGCCCGCCGGTGCGATTGGGGCCGGAGCTTGCCCGGCTGACCCCGGCTGAGGTGCTGATCGCTGAGGGCGCAGCCGATGATGTTTTGGAAATCATTTATGAAGCCGGCGCAGCCGCAACCCAATTGCCACCGGAGGCTTTTGACAGCACCGCCGGCGCAGAAACGATTTGTAGGGCCTATGGTGTTGGGGACCTGGGCGGTCTTGGAGATTTTGGCCGCGCGGATATCGCCGCAGTTTCTGGGCTTATTGAATACCTCTCGACCACCCAAAAGGGTCAGCTGCCACTTCTCCGCCGACCCGTATGCGAAGCGCGAGATGATTTTGTCGCAATTGATGCTGCAACCCGAAAAAATCTTGAGCTGACGCAAACGCTCTCAGGGGATAGATCTGGCTCATTGCTGTCGGTGGTGGATCGCTCTGTGACCGCTGCCGGAGCGCGACTTTTGTCTCGCCGCATTACGACACCCTCGCAACGCCTGGCAACCATCGACGAGCGCGCGTCGGCGGTGGAGTTTTTCTGTGGCCAAAGCGGCCTGCGCGGCGCGGTGCGCGCAGCCTTAAAGCAACTGCCCGACGTAGAGCGGGCCTTGGGGCGCGTCGCGCTGGAGCGCAGCGGTCCAAGAGACTTGTTGGCGCTCGCAAGCGGAATTGCCCAGGCCGAGCAGGTGCATGCACTTTTGGCGCAGCATGATTTGCCGCCACTCCTACAAAATGCGGCAGAAGATCTGAAGGGCTTTGAGGCCCTCTCCGACGAATTGGATCGCGCCCTGGTCGCCGAGCCACCCCTTTTGACGCGAGATGGTGGGTTTGTCGCCACGGGCTATTCGTCGGAGTTGGATGAGATGACGGCCCTGCGCGATGAGGCGCGGTCTGTCATTGCCAGGATGCAAGCCGACTATGCCGGTCAATCTGGGATTTCGTCCCTGAAAATAAAGCACAATAATGTGCTGGGCTATTTCATTGAAACCACCGCCACCCATGCCCAGCGCATGATGACAGCACCTTTGAGTGACACGTTCATTCACCGACAAACCACCGCCAATGCAGTGCGATTCACGACCGTAGAACTGGGCGATCTGGAAACCAAAATCCTAAATGCCGCCGGCCGCGCCACTGGGTTGGAGCTTGAGATTTTTGCCGGGCTTTGCGCGCAGGTTTTGGATCATGCAGCGGCGCTGCAAGCCTTGGCGGTCTCGATTGCAGAAATTGACGTCGCTGCCGCTCTGTCCGAATTGGCCATGGCCGAAGGTTGGGTCAGACCGGTGTTGAATGACAGCCGCGACTTTATCATTGAGCAAGGCCGCCATCCGGTGGTCGAGGCTGCAATCAAAGCGCAGGCGGAAACGGTTTTTGTCGCCAATGATTGCCACTTAACCAGCGCAAACGACATGATCTGGCTGCTGACTGGGCCAAATATGGCGGGAAAATCTACGTTTTTGCGTCAGAATGCTTTGATTGCCCTTTTGGCACAGGCCGGATCCTTTGTACCGGCGGCCCGCGCTGAAATCGGAATTGTTTCACAGATTTTTAGCCGGGTTGGTGCGGCTGATGATTTGGCCCGCGGGCGCTCGACCTTTATGGTGGAGATGGTGGAAACCGCCGCGATTTTAAACCAGGCAGATGAGCGCGCCCTGGTTATTTTGGATGAAATTGGTCGCGGGACCTCGACCTATGACGGGTTATCCATCGCTTGGGCCACGCTGGAGCATTTGCATGATGTCAACCGATGCCGCGCATTATTTGCCACGCATTACCATGAGCTCACCCAACTCACCGCGAAACTGAGCCATGTGGACAACGCCACCGTCACAGTTCGGGAGTATCAGGGAGATGTGGTGTTCTTACATGAGGTGAAGAAAGGCGCTGCGGATCGGTCCTATGGGGTGCAGGTGGCGAAGCTGGCCGGCCTGCCGCAATCGGTTTTGGAGCGGGCGAAGGTGGTTCTTGAGGCTTTGGAGCGGGGCGAGCGCGAGGGACATAGCAAGCAAAAAGCCCTCATTGACGATTTGCCCCTATTTTCCGCGGTGGCGATGTCGGCGCCCGCGCCCTCAACCCAGTCTGAACTTGAAGAGGTCTTGAATGCGGTCCAGCCAGACAGCTTGAGCCCCAAACAGGCTTTGGATCTCATTTATGAGTTGAAGTCGAAACTCAAACCATAAAGGCGGCCCGTAAGCCGCCCTTGTCATGGGTTGCGCTGAAGAGCCTTAGCCTGGTGTTGAAGAAACACCGACTTGCGCGGGGCGCAAAAGGCGCTCATGCAGCATGAAGCCTTCGGTCATCACCTGAATGATATCCCCTGCTTTGGTTCCTGGAACTGGCGCTTCAAACATGGCTTCGTGATTTTGAGGATCAAAGCGCTCACCAATTTCGGGAGAAATGGGTTCGATGCCATGTTTTTTGAAAACATTGACAATTTCCCGCATGGTGAGCTCAACCCCCTCAATCAAGGCCGCTGAGACTTCGCGCTGGTCATCTGTCGCAGCCTCAAGGCCGCGCTTGAGATTGTCATACACCGGCAGAAGATCACGCGCGAGCTTTGAGCCGCCGTAATTTTCCGCTTCTCTGCGATCACGATCCCCGCGTTTGCGGGCGTTTTCCGCATCCGCGAGGGCACGCATCCACTTATCTTTGAGATCATCACGTTCGGCGCGTAGAGCATCAAGCTCTAGCTCCTCTTCGGTGTATTCTTCCTCACCATATTCTTCTTCTTCGGCAAGACTGACGTCTTGGAGAAACTCGTCTTCATGTTCTTTTGCCATCCGGACCTAACCTCGATCAGATAAAACCCGCCCGACCATTTGAGCGGAATAATTCACGATTGGCACAATCCGACCGTAATTCAGACGCGTGGGTCCGATTACACCAATGGCGCCAACCACCTTTCGGTCAGCGTTCATATAGGGAGAAACCACCAAAGAGGAACCCGAAAGTGAAAATAGTTTGTTCTCAGAGCCAATAAAAATGCGAACACCCTCGCCTTCATCGGTTAATTGCAAAAATTCCGCGATATCCTGTTTGCGTTCTAGGTCATCAAAAAGCACCCGTACCCGCTCCAAATCCTCCGCTGTGCCGGCATTCTCAAGGAGATTCGCTCTGCCGCGAACAATTAGTCGCTCATTATCGCCACCGGCATCCTCCATCACGGCCACGCCAGCCTCAACCAAGCCGGTGGTCAAAACATCCAATTCCGAGCGATGCTTTTTGATCTCTGCGGCAATGCTGGATTTTAACTCTTGCAACGTCCGGCCTTGACCAATCGCATTTAGGAAGTTGACCGCCTCTCGCATCTGGCTTGGGGTTTGACCCAAAGGCGGGCGAAATACCCGGTTTTCAACCTCTCCATTGGCAAAGACCAGCACCACGAGCGCGCGGTCGGCGGCTAAGGACACAAACTCAATATGTTTTATTGACGAAGATTTTTTGGGGGCCAGCACCAAAGATGCACCACGAGTCAGCCCAGAAAGAGCGCTGGACATACGATCAAGCATGCTTGTGATGCTGTCGTTTTCCTCCATGGTTGCAGAAATTTTGCGCTGGGCCGCTTCATCAGGCTCCCCAATCTCCAAAATACCATCAACAAACATTCGCAGACCGAGCTCAGTGGGTTGACGGCCAGCAGAAGTATGGGGGCTGTTGAGCAGGCCGAGAAACTCTAAGTCTTTCATGACATTGCGAATGGTGGCCGCGCTCACGGGCCGAGTCATTTGCTGGGTCAAGGTGTTGCTACCCATCGGCTCCCCCGATGACAGATAGTTTTCCACCACCCGTTGAAATACTTCACGGCTGCGGGCATCCATTTCTGAAAATAACTCTGTAAACGAATCCATTCACTAAGCCTTGCTATTTAGGGTGCGCATCGCATATTCGCGCATGAACACAGAGAGGACAAGCAATGCGACCATCCAATCGAGAATTAAATCAAATGCGTGACATTGTGATTGAAACAAACGTCACCCGCCATGCCGAGGGATCTTGTTTGATCAAGATTGGTGATACGCATGTGCTTTGCACAGCCAGTTTGGAAGAGCGGGTGCCTCCGTTTCTGCGCAACTCTGGATTGGGTTGGGTGACTGCAGAATATGGGATGCTGCCCCGCGCCACCCATACACGCATGCGCCGCGAGGCGAAAAATGGACAATCTGGGCGCACTCAAGAGATTCAGCGTCTCATTGGCCGGAGTTTGCGGGCGGGTGTTGATCGGGTGGCATTGGGTGAGCGGCAAATTAGTATCGATTGTGATGTGATCCAAGCCGATGGCGGGACACGTTGCGCCGCAATTACGGGCGGTTGGGTGGCACTCAAGCTCGCGGTGCAAAAACTCATGAAAGCCGGAGATATTATCAGCGATCCGCTCGTGGATCCTGTGGCTGCGGTGAGCTGTGGTATCTATGCGGGTCAAGCGGTGTTAGACCTGGACTACCCGGAGGACAGTGAAGCTGGTGTTGATGGCAATTTCGTAATGCTGGGATCGGGTAAGTTGGTTGAGGTCCAGATGTCGGCAGAGGGCTCAACCTTTTCGCGAGACCAAATGGGGCAGCTGATGGATCTGGCCGAGGCGGGCGTGTCGCAACTGGTGGCGGCCCAATTGGCGGCTGTTGGCTGATGCGCGCGCTCACGGAGCCTCGACTCGTTTTGGCCAGTCATAACACAGGCAAGCTGCGCGAGATTCAGGCGCTTCTGGCGCCCTTTGGTGTCGCCTGTGTGAGTGCCCGTGATCTGGGCCTAAAGGAGCCGGAGGAAACGGAAACCAGTTTTGCAGGAAATGCGCGGCTGAAGGCGCATTTTGCGGCGCAGGCATCCGGCCTGCCGGCGCTGTCGGACGACAGTGGTATTTGTGTCGATGGGCTGGAGGGCGCGCCGGGGGTTTATACAGCCGATTGGGCAGAAACCCCCAATGGTCGCGATTTTACCATGGCAATGACGCGGGTCTGGGAGGCGCTGGAGGCGGCTGATGCGCCCTTCCCGCGTCATGCGCAATTTAATTGTACCTTATGTTTGGCCTGGCCAGATGGTCACGATGAGATTTTCGCCGGCATTGTGCCGGGGCAAGTGGTCTGGCCCATGCGCGGTACACATGGATTTGGCTTTGATCCCATGTTTCAGCCCGATGGGTTTGATCAAACATTTGGTGAAATGCTTCCTGAGGTGAAGCACCCCCTAAGCCATAGGGCAGATGCCTTTAAGAAACTGGTGTCTGGCTGTCTCACATGATGGAAGATTGGCGGCATGGCGGGTTTGGTCTTTATATCCATTGGCCATTTTGCGAATCGAAATGCCCCTATTGTGACTTTAATTCCTACGTCAGCGCCACGGTGGACAACGAAATGTGGGAGGCGGCCCTGTTGAGCGAATTGGATCGCCACGCGGCCCTGACCCCAGATCGCCTCTTGAATTCGATTTTTTTCGGGGGCGGTACGCCAAGCTTAATGCCGCCCAAAATGGTGGGGCGTTTAATTGATCGCGCGCGGTCACTGTGGTCCTTCGCAAATGATATTGAAATCACGCTTGAGGCCAATCCATCTTCTGTTGAGGCGTCTCGCTTCGCTGATTTTCGCGCGGCTGGCGTGAATCGTGTGTCCATGGGAATTCAGGCGTTGAACGATCCTGACCTAAAACGCCTTGGTCGGTTGCATTCCGTTGCAGAGGCACGTTCCGCTCTCGCGGTCGCGAAGGCTTATTTTGATCGGGTCAGTTTTGATTTGATCTATGCCCGGCAGGATCAGACGCTTGAAGCCTGGCAAAGTGAACTCACTCAAGCCATAGAAATGAGCGCGGGGCATCTTTCCTTGTATCAGCTCACGGTTGAGCCGGGCACGGCCTTTGGGTTTCGTGCACAGGCGGGAAAGCTGGGCGGGTTACCTGACGAGGATTTGAGCGCGGATATGTTTGAGGTCACCCATGAGATCTGCGCTCAGGCAGGGTTGCACGGCTATGAGGTGTCGAATTATTCTCTTAAGTCATTGGAATCAAAACATAATATGATATATTGGCGCGGTGGCGACTATATCGGAATTGGACCGGGTGCCCATGGGCGCCTAACCCTATCCGGGACGCGCCACGCCACCAGAACCGCTTTGGCACCGCAAGCTTGGTTGGAGCGGGTGGCACAGCGCAATACAGGGACCAGTCATCAAGAAATATTGGCGCCGCAGGATCACGCCAATGAGTTGATCATGATGGGATTGCGGGTATCAGACGGAATTTCTCGCAGGCGCATTGAGGGCGTCGCGGGCGCCCCACTCAATATCCCAGACCACCTGCTTGATTTGGGCCTGCTGGAGCTTTCGGACTCTCAACTTCGGGCCACAAAAGCCGGCCGGCCTCTGCTCAATCAGCTGGTCCAGGCTTTGATGTATTAAAGCCCTGCCAGGTGACGACAAAGCTCATCAAGTTGCTCTAGATTTTTATAGCGAATGGTGATCGCTCCACCCTCCTGCCCAGGGCTATGTGCAATGGAGACCGCCATTTTTAGAGCCGCAGAAAGATCCCCCTCAAGCGCGCGTGTATCTGCATCCTTGGCAATTTTCGGCAGGCGCTCTTTGCTGGGCGCCTTGGGCTCTTTCACCAATTTCTCAGTCTGGCGAACCGACAGCCCGCGCGCGACGACAAGGCGGGCCAATTCAGAGGCATTCGGCGCCGTGATCAGTGCGCGGGCGTGGCCGCTTGACAGGCTTCCGCTAATCACAAGAGCTTGAACATCTTCTGGCAGCGCCAGAAGCCGAAGAACATTTGCGATATGCGGGCGCGATTTGCCAAGGGCCTCGGCCATCTGCTCTTGCGTATGACCAAATTTATCCATGAGCTGGCGATATCCAATCGCCTCCTCAATAGGATTTAGATCTGCGCGTTGGATGTTCTCAATAATTGCGATCTCAAGCACGTCCAGGTCGGAAAACTCTCGCACCACAATCGGCAATTCATGCAGCTGGGCGAGCTGCGAGGCGCGCCAGCGCCGCTCGCCCGCGACAATTTGATACTCTCCGGCTTTCACCGGATGCGCACGGACGACCAGCGGTTGAATAATGCCCTTCGAGCGAATGGATCCGGCGAGGTCGTTTAAATCATCCGCATCAAAGTGCCGACGCGGCTGGTCCGGGTTTGGATGTATGGCCTCGATCGGCACAAGCAATTCATTGCGCCGTTCAGAATTGACCGGGCCTGAGGCGCCAACGGTCTGTTCAATATCTGCCATCAGAGCAGATAGGCCTCGACCGAGACCTCTTTGACGTTTTGGGGTATTGGCCATGCTGTGTCCTAACTCTTTATCATCTTCGTGCCAGAATTTCTTGAGCGAGGGCGCGATAGGCCTCCGCGCCCTTAGATCGGCTGTCATAGCTTAATACGGGCATCGCGAACGAAGGAGCCTCGCTTATTCTGACGTTCCGAGGAATGACTGTTTTAAAGACCAATTCCCCCAAGTTTTCCCGCGCGTCCTCTTCAACCTGCAAAGATAGGCGATTGCGCGCGTCATACATTGTGAGCACCACCCCCTCGATTCGCAGGTCTGGGTTACCCAAATCTCGGACCTCACGCACAGACATCAACAATTGCGACAGCCCCTCCAGGGCAAAAAATTCGCTTTGTAATGGAATAATGAGCGCATGCGCCGCGATCAGAGCGTTTACAGTTAGGACGTTGAGCGATGGCGGGCAGTCCAGAAGCACATAGTCGTAGCTTGTTAGATCTGAGTTGCTCAAAACGTTACGCAGCATCTTACTTCTGTTTTTGGCGGCGGCCAGCTCAATATCGGCAGAGCTGAGATCTGTTGTTGATGGCACTAAGTCGATGTTTTCAAACTCGGTCTTTTGAATAAACTGGGGATCAACATGGGTGCCGACCAGGACATCATAGGTTGTAAATTCGCGGCCATCCGCGTGGGAACCAAGCCCGGTTGACGCGTTCCCTTGAGGATCAAGATCCATGACAAGCACTTTAAATCCGACTTCCGCTATTGCAGCTGCCAAATTCAGGGTTGTGGTTGTCTTCCCGACCCCGCCTTTCTGATTGGCGATGGCGAAAATTTTTGGTTTAATCTGCTGCACGTCGAATATTCCTGATTTTCAACACCGCCGCATTGCGATCTGTCTGGCTCTTTACGATGTCGTGTTCAAATGACCATGATTTTTGCGCCGCCGCAAGTTCATCATGATAGGTTTGCCCCTTCATGAACAAACAAACACCGTCCTTTTCAACAAGCGCTTCAGCGTAATGCAATAGGTTGGGCAAAGGTGCGAGCGCGCGCGCCGAGAGGGTCGCCGCCCGAGGCAAAGATAAAGATTCAATTCTGGAGCTGTGGATTTCACAGTTGAGCTGCAGAATTGCAGCGGCTTGACGGAGGAAGGCAGCCTTTCTCAGGTCACTTTCGACCAAAACCATGCGGGTAGTTGGGGAAATTTCTTTCAAGCAAATCGCAACAACGATGCCAGGAAAGCCGCCCCCGCTGCCAAGATCAATCCAATGACCTGACAGGTGGGCCAAAGCTACGATCTGTGCCGAATCTTCAATATGACGGCTCCAGATGTTCGGAATACTGCCTTTTGCGATTAGGTTGATGACAGGATTCCACTTTTTAACCAACGCAACGAAGTCGTGCAGCAGGGCCTCTGTTTCACGTGAAACATTCAAGCTGGTGAGTGTCTCGCGCTCGGTCATCCGGTGTTTTTCAAACTTTGGGATTTTATGCTCAACAGAACTGCCGTAAGGGCCGCCGGCGTCACGCCCTCGATATTCTTAGCGGCGCCAAGCGACTCTGGACGGGCAGCGCTTAATTTTGCAATCATCTCCGAAGACAGACCAGCAACGCCCGCATAGTGAAAGCCGCTTGGAATTTTGATACTCAAATCTCGGGTAAGCGCGTCAATATCGCGGCTCTGACGCTCGATATAGGTTACGTAGAGCGCTTCTCGCGCAGCCTGATCCAGCGATTCCGACTCAAAGCCTGATAAAGCTGGAGCCAAGTCCGCAAGCTTGGCAATTGTAACCCCCGGGATAGAGAGCAATTCATGCCCATTGCGACGGCGCCCGTCCAGCCCAAGGTCAATCCCCACGCGTCTCGCTTCGTTGGGCGACACAGCCATTGAGGACAGCAGCGAACGACACTGATCCAGACGCCTGATCTTCTCTTGATATAGGTCATACCTGTGTCGAGACACTAAGCCAGAGGCGTGACCCTGCTCCGTTAAGCGCTGATCGGCATTATCGGCTCGAAGTTTCAATCGAAACTCAGCCCGTGAGGTGAACATTCTATAAGGCTCAGTGGCGCCCCGTGTTGTCAAATCGTCAATCATAACACCGATATAGCTGGTGCTGCGGTCAAAGATGATAGGGCACACGCCCTTGAGCCGCTTGGCAACACCAATCGCCGCCACCAGACCCTGCGCTGCCGCCTCCTCATACCCCGTTGTCCCATTAATTTGCCCGGCCAAAAACAATCCACCCATCAGGTTTGATTCCAAATCAGTTGATAGGCCCTGGGGATTAAGAAAATCATATTCAATGGCGTATCCCGGCTGTTGGATTTCCACATTCTCCAGCCCCACGATCGACCTGACATAGGCCTCCTGTACATCTTCCGGAAGAGATGTCGAAATACCGTTTGGATATATGCAGTTTGTTTTCAGCCCCTCTGGCTCCAAAAAGACCTGATGGCTGGATTTATCAGCAAAACGGGTTATTTTATCTTCAATTGAGGGACAATAGCGCGGTCCTACGCCCTCGATATGCCCCCCATACATGGCCGACTTTCCAATATTTTCCCGAATAATGTCATGCGTCTGGGCGTTGGTGTGTGTAATACCACAGCTGACCTGCGACGCGGTTGGACCTTTTGACAAAAACGACAACATGACTGGATCGGCATCAGCGGGCTGAAGCTCCAGATGACTCCAATCAATTGTGTCACTATTCAATCGGGGCGGTGTCCCTGTTTTCAATCGGCCGAAGACTGCGCCCAAAGATTCCATCTGCTGTGACAGCTCGTCCGCTGCCTTTTCGCCCATACGACCGGCAGAAACCCTTTTGTCGCCGATATGAATCGTTCCCCGCATAAAGGTGCCAGCGGTCAGGATAACTGAACGGGCAGGAATCTCTGAACCATCCGCCAAGCGAACACCCGTCACGACACCGCCGCTTGACATCAGAGCCGCCGCCTCACCCTCGATCAAAGTATAGTCTTGTTGCGCCAGCAAGGCCTGGATGGCCTGTAGATATAGCTCCCGATCCGATTGGGTCCGCGGTCCCTGCACTGCGGGGCCCTTGCTTCGGTTCAAAAGGCGAAATTGAATACCTGAGAGATCGGCGGCCGTGCCCATAATACCATCGAGAGCATCAATCTCGCGCACCAAATGACCCTTGCCCAAGCCACCAATTGCCGGGTTACATGACATCACGCCGACTTTGGTTTTGTCCAAAGTCACAAGTGCGGCGTGCAATCCATACCGGCAAGCCGCGTGAAGCGCTTCGCATCCGGCATGGCCGCCGCCCACAACCACAACATCAAAATGTTTCACGTGAAACAGGCCCCCTACTTCCCCAAACAAAAGCTTGAAAAGATCTCATCCAGCACAGATTCTATATCAATCCGACCGAAAACGAAATCCAATTCACTGAGCGCGAAATATAGCTCTTGGCTGGCCAGTTCAAAAGGCAGCGGGTCAAGGTCCGTCAACTCCAAAACCCGCCCCAGAAAAGACTCCGCGGATCGCAACCCGGTGATTTGCCGCTCTCGAATAGCAACCACGTCCTGCGGTGTTTTAACCTTTAATCGCTCGGCAATTAGAGTAAGTAGCTCTGACACGCCCTCGCCGGTTTTTCCAGAAACCGACCCCACATCAGAGCACCGCTCATCCCCCTTGTTCAGCCGGACAATATCCCCATCACGCATCTCAATAGGAAGAGCTTCACCCGCCTCTTCGATCAAAAACACTCGCATATCAGCCGCCGCGGCCATCTCATATGCCTTTGAAATTCCGAGGCTTTCAATCGCATCATCAGAGTCACGCAAGCCCGCTGTATCAAGAAAACTCACAGCAAGCCCCTGCAAATCAACCCGACATTCGATGACGTCTCGCGTCGTTCCTGCCACATCTGACGTGATTGCCGCTTGCCGTCCCACTATGGCGTTTAGCAAGGTGGATTTACCAACATTTGGCGCACCAATAATCGCAACTGTAAATCCGCTGCGAATTTTTGACGCCATCCTAGACCGCTCTAAAACAGCAGCGATCGATGCGCGCGTTTCGGTAACCAAACTGACCACTTCAACAGAGAGATCGTCTGGAATTTCTTCATCCGAAAAATCAATGCTGGCCTCCAGTAGAGCCGCTGCGCGCAACAACTTGCCGCGCCACTGCGCTCCGGCATCCCCGAAACTCCCATCCAAAACACGAATGGCCTGTTGGCGCTGCGATTCGGTTTCAGCATCAATTAAGTCCGACAAGGCCTCCACCTGATTGAGGTCCAATTGACCATTTTCCAACGCGCGGCGGGTAAACTCCCCAGGCTCCGCAAGCCGGCAATCCTCCTGTTCCGAAAGCTCCGACAGCAACTTGGCCACCGTCGCAAGACCCCCATGAACCTGAAACTCGACAACACGCTCGCCCGTAAAGCTTGCCCCTTGTTCGAAACACAGCACAAGCGCATGATCAATAAGTGCCCCATCTCGCGCACGCACCGCCCGCAAGCCTGCCCGACCAACAGCCGGCAACTTGCAAAATGTACCTGCAATATCAAAGGCTTGAGGCCCAGAAAGACGTATTACAGAAACCCCTGCCCGACCCGTTGCCGTCGCCTGCGCAAAAATACTGTCCATGCGCGACACTTAGGTGTTCATAGAATCAAAGAATTCAGAATTGGATTTGGTTTGCTTCAGTTTCGAAATCAAAAACTCTATCGCGTCTGTCGTGCCCATCGGGTTCAAAATCCGGCGCAAAACATAGGTTTTTTGCAGATCAACTTTGTCTACCAACAGGTCCTCTTTACGCGTGCCGGATTTCAAAACATCCATTGCTGGGAATACGCGCTTGTCCGCAACCTTGCGATCCAAGACGATTTCCGAGTTACCGGTGCCCTTAAATTCTTCAAAAATAACCTCATCCATACGGCTGCCCGTATCAATCAAAGCCGTTGCAATAATGGTTAAAGAGCCGCCCTCTTCAATATTTCGCGCCGCCCCGAAAAAACGTTTTGGCCGCTGCAAGGCATTCGCATCCACGCCACCGGTCAACACCTTACCAGACGAAGGAACCACCGTATTAAACGCCCGGCCCAAGCGCGTGATTGAATCGAGCAAAATGACAACATCGCGCTTATGCTCAACCAAGCGTTTCGCCTTTTCAATCACCATTTCAGATACAGCAACGTGACGCGTTGCAGGCTCATCAAAGGTAGAGCTCACAACCTCCCCCTTCACAGACCGCTGCATATCGGTGACCTCTTCTGGGCGCTCATCAATCAACAAGACGATCAAATAGCATTCAGGGTGATTTCTCTCGATGGAATTTGCAATGTTCTGAAGTAAAACGGTTTTACCCGTCCGTGGCGGCGCAACGATCAAAGATCTCTGACCTTTACCAATTGGAGCAACCAAATCAATGATACGCGCCGAACGATCCTTCGTGGTGGGATCCTCCAGCTCCATTTTCAACCGCTCATCAGGATAAAGCGGCGTCAGGTTTTCAAATGCCACCTTATGGCGCGCGCGTTCTGGATTCTCAAAGTTGATTTTCTCAACCTTTGTCATACCAAAATAGCGCTCTGTGTCCTCTGGCGCTTTAATAATGCCCTCGATGGTATCGCCTGTCCGCAAAGAAAATTGCCGGATCATTTCTGGCGAAACATAGATATCATCTGGTCCCGGTAAATAATTCGCCTCTGGAGACCGCAAGAAACCAAAACCGTCCTGAAGCACCTCCAAAACGCCATCGCCGGATATCTCGGCTCCATCTTCCGCACGCTCTTTCAAGATTGAGAACATCATGTCGCCCTTACGCATGGTCGACGCGTTCTCAATTTCCAGCTCCTCCGCCATAGAAAGCAGATCTTTTGGGCTTTTTGCCTTTAATTCGGCCAAAGTCACACGGTTACTTGTCATGGAGTCTCTTCCTGCCCAGGATCACCGAGGGCACCATAGATGTCATTAAGAAAAAGCAATCCCGAACGGGCGCGCCCTCTCGTTACTCAAAACCAAGCGGCGAGTCAAATATTTCAAGCTTATTTAAAAAGGTCGCACCACAACCATAATAACAATCACCAGCAACAAGATCGTCGGAACTTCATTCATAATTCGGTAGGTTTTTCCCGAAAGATGATTTTCGCCCCTTTCGAAGCTCGCTTGCTTCTTAGCCAACCAAAAATGAAATAGAGTCATGGCCAAAATAGAGAGTAGTTTCACCCACGGCCAAATTTCCGACCAATCCAATACACCAGGAATAAGGGCCAGAGTTACTCCAAAAGCCCATGTCGCGATCATGGCGGGCGTCATGATAACCTTTAGAAGTTTCGATTCCATCATTGAAAACAATCTATCGGTATCAGATGGGACACTTACTTTTTCGCTATGATGGACAAAAAGTCTTGGAAGGTAAAAAATTCCCGCCATCCAAGAGATCACAGAGATAATATGGCCAGCCTTCAGCCATGGGTACAGCGCAATTAAATAATCCATCATCGGTCTCTCTTCCCTGCTCTTTATATTAATAAAGTATTATATGATTTTAGTAGAGAGATGTAGCGTTGCCGTATTCTGTGGATTAAATTTAATACCGTGGTTTATCCACAGTGGGATAAAAACAGTGAAAATTTCAAAGATATAAAAATAAATTAATATAAACAGATGCCTAAAGATATTTTAGGTGTATAACCCTGTAGATAAAACATCTAAACCAGACCAGCCTCAGACATATCATCAGCACAAATTTATCCATATCCACATGAGATAAATACACTGAAAAATCCTGAAATCAGGTGAAATCATGGAAGGATTCTTGTGTTTGCATAAATCCGCGATTACCCCCACAGTTCAGTCACAGGTCACACCAAACATATCCACAGGTTTATCTTACATGGATCTTATTCTCGCGTCCCAATCTGCCACGCGCCGTCGCATCTTAAATGCCGCACGGATGGATGCTCAATTTATCTCACCGCAAATTGATGAAGAAAATATTATCAGATCTTTGAGTGCAGAGCAGGCCCCGCCACGCGACATTGCCGACACTTTGGCAGAGCATAAAGCGCTAAAAATTTCCCGAAAAAATCCAAATAGTTGGGTGATTGGCTGTGATCAAATACTTGTTTTTGAGGGGGAAATATCTGGAAAACCCGCCTCACCCGAAGCGCTCAAAGACTCTTTGTCTCGTCTTTCTGGGCAAACACATCGACTGATCACTGCCAATGTTATCTACAAGGATAGCAAACCCCAGTGGCGACATATTTCCATGAGCCATATGTCCATGCGGCCCATGAGCCCCGCTGAAATAGATGCTTATGTGGAAACGCATTGGCAGGATGTCAAACAGTCTGCAGGGGGTTATCACTTTGAAAAAACCCCAGACCTTTTTTCTGCCGTGCGTGGAGATTGGTTTGATATTATGGGTCTTTCTATTGGTCCCATCATTGGCTTTTTGAACCAAAATCATCCAAGTCCCCCGTTTCAAACCCCAAAACTTGCGGCTGTTTTGGGTCATCCGATAGCGCAGAGCAAATCACCCTTAATGCACGGGCATTGGCTTAAGAAAAACCAAATATCAGGCGATTACATCGCCATCGACATTCCCCCTTCGCGGTTTGAGTCAACAGTACGCATGCTGTTTGATGTCGGTTTTTCAGGCTTCAATGTTACCATCCCGCATAAGGAAAAGGCATTGGCGCTCGCAGATGATATAAGCCCAGAGGCACAGCGTATTGGGGCCGCCAATACTTTGATTAAAACGGACAATGGCAAAATTCGTGGCGATAATACAGATGGTTACGGATTCATGACCAACCTAATTTCGCAAATCAATACTTGGCACCCCGCCGCAGGCCCTTCCTTGGTTCTCGGTGCGGGGGGCGCTGCGCGGGCTATTTTGGTTGCGCTGTTGGATGCCGGCGTGCCCAAAATTTATCTCTGTAACCGTACCCGTGACCGGGCAGAAGATTTGGCCGGTGATATTTCTGATTGTATTGAAGTGATTGATTGGCAGGACAAGGAAGAAATCCTGCCAAAGGTGTTTACAGTGGTCAACACTACCTCGCTCGGTATGACTGGAAAGCCGGCTTTGGAGTTCGATTTGACCAATATTAATCCGCGCGCTTTGGTCGCCGATCTCATCTATGCCCCCCTCGAAACCCAGCTTTTGAAGGACGCGCGGGCGCGTGGATGTGACGTGGTCGGTGGCATTGGTATGTTATTGCATCAAGGCGTGCCAGGATTTGAGGCTTGGTTCGGCACGCGGCCTGCGGTGGATGAAGAGCTCGAGGCATTGGTGCTCACATGAGTTTTCTTTTGGGATTGACCGGATCCATCGGTATGGGAAAATCAACAACCGCTCAGCTTTTTGCGGACCGGGGTTGCAAAATTTGGGATGCGGACAGTACCGTGCATCGCGCCTATGAAAAAAACGGTGCGGCGGTGGATGGTATTGCGAAGCTTGCCCCCAGTGCTGTGACCCAAGGCTCAGTCGATCGCGCAGAGCTTCGTGCTCTCATTTCGCAAGACGCCACCCTCTTGCCAAAGCTAGAGGCGATCATTCACCCCCTTGTAAAAACGGATCGTGAAGCCTTTATTGCCAATCACCCGAACTCCATTTTGATTTTTGACATTCCGTTGTTGTTTGAGCTAAATTCCGATGCTGATTTCGATGCTGTCGCATGTGTTTTGTCGCGCCCTGAGGTGCAAAAGTCCCGTGTCTTGGCGCGACCCGGGATGACGGAAGAGCATTTTAAGATGATCCAATCCAAACAATGGCCTGCCGAAGACAAAGCCGCGCGGGCAGATTATATTATTGATACCAATAGCCCTGAAACAGCCGCGCGGGCGGTTGAGGCAATTTTGGATGATATCAGGAAAAGGCCACAAGATGCGTGAAATTGTTTTGGATACGGAAACCACCGGGTTTGAGCCCAGTGAAGGGGATCGGATTGTTGAAATCGGTGCGGTTGAGCTGTTTAACCACTTACCGACTGGCCGCACCTATCACCAATATATTAATCCAGAACGCAACATGCCGGAAGCTGCGTTTAATGTGCACGGATTGAGCGAAGAATTCTTATCTGACAAGCCTGTGTTTAAAGACATTGCCCAAGAATTTGTTGATTTCATTCAGGACTCAAAGCTCGTCATACATAACGCTTCTTTCGATATGAAATTTTTAAACGCCGAGCTTGGTTGGGTCAATCGGCCGGCCTTGCCGAACCATCAAGCGATTGACACTCTTGCGATTGCGCGCCGTAAGTTTCCTGGCTCCCCTGCGTCGTTGGATGCTTTGTGCCGCAGATTTGGCATTGATAATTCGTCGCGCAGTTTGCATGGGGCCTTGTTGGATTCTGAAATCCTGGCGGAAGTCTATTTAGAGCTGGTTGGTGGCCGCCAGCCAGATTTGGTTTTATCCGGCCCAGAGGTCAAAACATCCGCCGATGGCTCATCCTCTTCTGATTGGCGCCCCGCGCCCCGACCAAAACCGTTGGCCTCTCGGCTGTCGGATGCCGAAAAAGCGGCGCATGACACATTCATCGCCGCTTTGGGATCTGATGCACTTTGGACTAAAAAACCCTAGTTCGCTTTCGCTTTCGCTTTTTCGTTTTCAGCAACACGTCTTTGAATTTCATTGCGATACAGCTGAACAAAATCCATAGAATCGAGATTGAGCGGCGGGAAGCCACCATCTCGCGTTACATCGCTGATGATACGCCGCAGGAAGGGGAAGATCATGCGTGGACATTCGATCATCAAATAGGGATGCAGTTGATCTTCTGGCAAATTTTCAATGTGGAAAATGCCTGCATATTCCAGCTCAATAACAAACATCGGCTCGCCCTTATCCTTAGTTTTGGACGAAATTTCTGTCTTGATGATGACCTCAAATTGGTTTTCGATCGGACGCTTTTTTGCATCGATATTAACCTGCACAGATACCTCTGGCTGAGCTTCGCCGCTGATGCCTTTCTGAGCCAAAATATTCTCGAAAGACATATCGCGAATATATTGGGCCAAAATTTGCATTTTTAAAGGCTTTTGCTCGACTTTTTCTTCACTCTTGCCGTTTTCAATCGGTTCTTGCGCCACTTTGATCCCTCCTAAAATATTGCCCAAGCCGCTTAGCAGAATGCGCTGTAACCCTCAATGCACTTTCGGGTTCGAGGTGCTCTGCTGCCCTGAAATATCGGTATATTCCGCATCAATAACGCTGCGATCGTCATTGGCCGCGTCGGAGGTGAATGTAACATTGGCCATTTTAAGTCTTGAGCGGATCATGTTGGTGATCATATGTCGGAAGGGCGGGAAGAGAAGCAAGAATCCGAAAGCATCGGTGAAGAATCCCGGTGTCAGCAGCAGCGCACCCGCAAATAAAATCATAGCCCCATGCGCCAAGGGCTCGGTTGGATCTTTCATGGCTTGGAGTGATCCTTGCAGCGCAGTTATCACTTGCGCGCCTTGACTGCGCACCAGCGCGGTCCCGACAATGGCGGTTAATAAAACGATCAACAACGTTGGCCATAGGCCAATCGCGCCACCGACTTGGATAAAAAGACCGATTTCGATCAAGGGCACCGCTATAAAAGCTATCAACAACCGCATTTTGGCTCTCCGATTCATCTGTGTGCTGGTGGACTTGAACCACCTGCTGCCCTACATAGGTATCAAGATCGATTAATTCTATTCCTCATGGGGCAACAGATCACAATGAACATGCAAATTATACAGTTATTGGCTTTGGCGGGTATCGCCATCTATCTCATTTTGAAGTTGCGGGGCGTTCTGGGCACAAGAGAAGGTCATGAGGGTCCACGAGCAGACATTGTTGCGCGCGCTGATTATCGACCAAAGCTGGAAGTCATTGAAGGCGGTCCGGATCAAGATATTACAGATCACGTTGCGGAAGACAGCGAGGCCGCGCGGGCGCTTTTGGGCATGAAACAAGCGGAACCGTCATTCTCAGCAACAGAATTTCTGTACGGCTCAAAAAGTGCTTATGAAATGATATTAATGGCTTTTGAGAATGGCGATTTGGACAGTGTCAAAGCTTTCTTAAATCAAGATGTCTATGATGCGTTTGCGTCTGTGGTGGAGGCCCGCAAAGCACAGGGTCTCTCGATTGAGGCAGAATTCATTGGCGTGCGGGATACTGGGTTAATCGGCGCGAGTTTTGATCCCAAAACCAACGCGGCTGAGATTGATGTGCGTTTCATTTGTGAGCTGACCTCTGTGGTGCGCAATGCGGATGGAGACATTATTGAGGGCAATGAGACAGAGGTTAAACGCCAGCGCGATGTTTGGACTTTCGGCCGCACAATGGGTGCGGACGATCCAAATTGGCAACTCATTGCCACGGGCGAATGAGATTTAGACCGCAGCTTTTGGCCACCATTTTGGTGGCCTTTGGCTTGCCGGGTTATGCAGGCGACACCTATCGAGCCATTCCGTTCTCGGCGCTCAATGGTTGGCAAGATGATGATCACGCAGCAGCACTTGAAGCTTTTAAAGTCACCTGTGGCGATATGTCTGGTGAGGATTGGCAAAGTCTGTGTGCGGTTGCAAAGCAAAATCCTGATGCGCGACTGTATTTCGAAACGTTCTTTCAGCCCGTGGTGACCAAAACCAAAAAGCCGGCCCTGTTTACCGGGTATTATGAACCTGAACTTGACGGCTCCCTTACGCGAACCGGTCGGTTTCGATATCCAATCTATGGTGTGCCAGATGAGGTACGCTCAGGTGGCGTTTGGAAAACGCGTCGCGATATTGAGGAAAAAGAAATTTTGAAGGGCAGGGGGTTGGAGCTGGCCTGGGTGGAAAATCCTGCCGACATTCTCTTTTTGCAAATCCAAGGATCGGGCCGCGTGCGCTTGCAAGACGGCACGACCATCCGCTTGGGGTTTGGTGGCTCAAACGGACATCGCTATCAGGCCATTGGTCCGCATTTGGTTGAGTTGGGTGTATTGCAAGAGCATGAAGTCTCCGCCAATCGAATTAAACAATGGGTGCTCAATAACCCCAAGCAGGGTCAAGAAATTGTTTGGGAAAATCCGGCCTATGTGTTTTTTCGCCGGGTCGACGATGTGCCCAGTGACCAAGGCCCGCTCGGCGCAATGAACCGTTCACTCACAGCCTTGCGCACAGTGGCCGTAGATCCGAAATATGTCACTCTTGGAACACCGGTCTGGCTTGAAAAGGGGGGATCAAGACCCTTAAACCGCCTTATGATTGCTCAAGACACAGGGTCCGCCATAACGGGGCCGCAGCGCGCTGACGTCTTCTTTGGCACCGGATCTCAGGCAGGGATCGCGGCGGGTTTGACCAAAGATTCGGGTCGTATGATCCATCTTTTGCCGATCCAAGTGGCGCGCGCTCGGGTTTCGGGACCATAGAGATGGCCAGAAAACTGCGTCCCGAAGAACGAGAGCTTTGGAAAAAAGTGGCGGAAACGGCAAGGCCTTTGGCGCCGATCGCAAAGATGGAAATGCCGACTGCTCTAACTGGACCAAAACCAAAGATTAAGCGCCCAGAACTGGTACAGCCGGACCTCAAGGGCTTTAAGATTGGCGCCAAATCACGAGCCATGCCCGTGACCAACCCAGGCAGGAACGCGGCAAAGCCTGCGCCAGTGATGGATGCAAAATCATTTGGGAAGTTGACCCGCGGCAAGCTGCGGCCCGAGGGGCGCATTGATCTTCATGGGATGACAATGGCGGAGGCGCATCCAGCTTTGCAAGATTTCATTCTGGGATCCGCGCAATTGCAACGTCGATTGGTTCTGGTGATTACCGGCAAGGGTAAATCCAAGCCCGATTATGGCCCTATTCCTGAACGCCATGGGGTATTGAGGCATAATGTTCCGATTTGGTTGCGCCAGTCACCTCTATCCTCAGTGATTTTGGAGGTGACCTCCGCCCATCAACGCCACGGTGGAGCAGGGGCGCTTTATGTCTATCTGCGTCGGGGCCGTTAAGCCTGTATTCGGGTGCCTACGCGTTTTACACCGGTCCACATCATGAGAGATGAGAAGCCAAAAAATATCGAAATAGCAACATATTGAGCATCAAGAGCAAGATTATAATCCAGCAAGATTCCGGTCACGGCGGGACCAATGGCAGAGCCTAAAACCATGACAGCCGCGGCCGCTGCCTTGATCGAGCCGAGGTGTTTTGTGCCGTAAAATTCCGCCCAGAACGCATTTGGCAGTGTCGCATTTGCACCGGCGGATAGGCCCAGGAAAACAAATCCGATCAAAGCGGCAAGAAGTGATTGACCATATGCAAAAATCAAAAAGGCAACAATCATTGGCAATTGAAAATAGGGGATCAAGCGGGCGGTGTCTAATTTGTCCAGCAAGATCCCAGATAAAATCATCGCGCCTATAGAAACGGCTGTGTAAACTGGAAACATGGCAACCAATTGCAAATGTTCCCAACCTTTGATTTCCGCAAAATGCACCTGCAGGAAGAAAAAAGCGGTGTTAAATGCTGATTGTCCCAATAGTGCAGGGATCATGAACCAAAACAAAGGATGGCCAAGCGCTTGATTGCGGCTCCAATGGCGCCCGTCCATTCCAAGGGATTGCCCCTCGGCGGCGCTCGACTGTGGGCTGCGCTCTTCTGCGAGCAACCATAGCAGCGCGGGAATGGCCAAAAGCGCAACGCCGGCCGCCAAGATCCAAACGCCTTGCCAGGAGAAAAATACCAAGAGGCTAACCACCAAAATTGGATAACAGGCCTCACCCATTGAAAACCCAAGGCTGGCCACGGAAAGAGCCTTGCCGCGATTGGCGACAAACCAGCGGGACATGGCCACCGCTGCGATATGGGTCGACATACCCTGACCCGTAAAGCGCAAACAAAAAATGACAACGGGCAGCAGTGCAACCCAAGGATTAAGCGCCATGAACACACAAGAGGCCGCGAGCGCTGCTAGGACAATCGGTCCCAAGTGACGCACCCGCATGACATCGGTCAAACCGCCGGACCAAACCATCACAATTGCGGAGGCGAATGTGCCAAACCCATAGATCGCACCCCAATCTCCGTGGGATAGGTTGAAGGTTTCGCGGATTTCACCTGCAAATATTGAGATGAAATAGGTTTGCCCAAAGCTCGAGATTAAAGTGAGCAGGGCACCAGCTGTCAACCACCGGCTGTTTTGCAAGATAAATCGTATCATGCGCTGTTCTCAGACGAAAATAGACGGCTGACAAGAGCTATAATACGTAGCGAGACAAATCTGTAGATTGCAAAAGGCTATCGAGATGTTTGTCGACATAGGCCTTATCAATAACAATCTGTGAACCCGCCTGATCGGGTGCAGCGAAAGACAATTCCTCAAACACCCGCTCGATGACGGTATAAAGTCGCCGTGCACCAATGTTTTCGACCGAACGATTCACCTCGGCGGCTGCTTGCGCCAAGGCCTTGATGCCATCTTCACTAAAGCTGACAGAGACATCTTCCGTGCTCATAAGCGCCGAATATTGCAGCGTTAACGCATTTTCTGTTTCTGACAGAATGCGGATAAAATCTTCTTCGGTGAGATTTCGCAGCTCCACACGGATCGGTAGGCGGCCCTGAAGTTCAGGCAGCAGGTCGGAGGGTTTCGCGACGTGAAATGCGCCAGAGGCTATGAACAATATGTGGTCTGTTTTCACCGGCCCATGTTTGGTGGACACGGTTGTGCCCTCAATCAAGGGCAGCAAATCGCGCTGCACGCCTTCGCGACTGACATCTGCTCCACGGGCATCGGCGCGCGCACAGACCTTGTCGATCTCGTCAAGAAACACGATTCCGCTTTGCTCCACAGCCGTCAGAGCGGCTTTGGTGACGGCCTCATCGTCGAGCAGCTTGTCCGCCTCTTCTCCGAGCAACACATCATAGCTGGCCGCCACGGTCATCTTTTTGCGGCTGGTTCTGCCCCCCATGGCTTTCCCGAAGAGATCGCCAAGGTTCATCATTCCCATCTGACTGCCGGGTTGTCCGGGAAGATCCAGGACCGACAGGGGGTTAGATGTATCGGCGATCTCAAGTTCGATCATCGTGTCATCCAGCTCACCATTGCGCAATTTCTTGCGGAACATTTCGCGGGTTGCGTCGCGGGCATCTGTTCCGGTAATGGCTTCAATCACACGTTCTTCGGCGGCTTCTTTCGCGCGCGCGCGAACATCTTCGCGCATGTGATCGCGAGTCATGGCGATGCTGGAATCGACCAAATCCCGAATAATTTGCTCAACATCCCGGCCGACATAGCCCACCTCTGTGAATTTTGTGGCTTCGACCTTGAGAAAGGGCGCGCGGGCCAATTTGGCCAATCGGCGGCTAATTTCGGTTTTACCGACTCCCGTGGGACCAATCATGAGAATATTCTTCGGATAAACTTCATCCCGGAGCTCATCGGGCAATTGTTTGCGGCGCCACCGGTTGCGCATGGCAACAGCAACCGCGCGCTTGGCGTCATTTTGGCCGACAATATGGCGGTCTAGCTCAGATACGATTTCGCGAGGGGTTAGGTCGGTCATTTTGAAATTACCTCAACGGTCAGGTTGCCATTTGTATAGACACAAATATCTGAGGCAATGGCCATGGCTTTGCGGGCAATTTCCTCTGCGCTGAGATCTGTTTCTTGCAAGCCGCGCGCTGCGGCCAGAGCGAAGTTGCCACCAGAGCCAATGGCCGCAACCCCATGTTCTGGCTCCAGCACATCACCGGCACCGGTGATGATTAAGAGTTCGGCCCCATCGGTGACAATCAGCATGGCTTCAAGTTTTTGCAAATATTTGTCGGTGCGCCAATCTTTGGCCAGCTCAACACAGGCGCGTTGCAGCTGTCCAGGCGTGGCCTCGAGCTTCGCCTCGAGCCGCTCCAAGAGGGTAAAGGCATCCGCCGTAGAGCCGGCAAAACCCACCACAACATCATTTCCGCCGGGAGATAAGCGCCGCACTTTGCGTGCGGAACCCTTTATGACCGTTGGCCCGAGGCTGACCTGACCATCGCCAGCAACCACCACTTGAGAGCCTTTGCGTACACCAATAATCGTTGTGCCGTGCCATCCGGGGAATTTTGTATCGCTCATCTGCTTCTCCTCATTATGGACGCTATATGGGAAATGCCACTGCTGGCAACAAGGGCACGAAAAAAGGCGCCCAAAGGGGCGCCCCTTCCCAGAAATACAGATTTAATCTTAAATGGCGTCGTCAATCCAGCTCTTTAGAGCTGCTTTTGGGGCTGCGCCGGTCTTATTTGAAATGACTTGCCCGTCTTTGAACAAAAACAACGCTGGAATGCCACGCACACCAAGAGCCGCTGCGGCGGAAGGATTGCTGTCGACATCCACTTTTACCACTTTGATTTTGCCCTCCATTTCGACGGAAAGCTCTTCCAGTGAGGGACCAATTTGCTTGCACGGTCCGCACCATTCTGCCCAAAAATCTACCACGACGGGGAGATCCGAGTCTTTTACAATACTATCAAAAGTAGCGTCGGTAGCAGCTATAGTGGCCATGGGGTTGCTCCAAATGTTATAAGGCTTTCGTAAGAGTTAGAGTTGCAAGCGGCCAGCGTCAAGTAAGTGGCGTATATGCTAAGGATGAAATCACAAGATCCCGCGGCAACGGCATCAGCTCAAGGGTTTTTGTCCATAAAATCGCGGTTTCGATGTCATGATGGGGATAAATTTGCGATAAGGCGGCCGCATAGGCTCCCATCTGTCTTAAAAGCCCGCTCGGAACCTGCGCAGCTTCGCTGGGTACGATCTGGTTTGATTTGAAATCCACCGCCAAAACCCGTGTGGGCGATATGAGCAGACGGTCTATAGATCCTTGAATTGGATCACCGTTCAGCTCTGGCAAATGGGCGGTTATATCCACCTCGGCCAAACTTTCGGGTGCGAAAATATAGGCCAGTTCCGGTCGTTTCAGAACTGTGCCGGCTTCTTGGAGGGCTAGGGCACGGATATCTTCCTCAATCAACCGCTCGGCGATCTTGCCCCATTGATCTTGTGGCGCATTGGGCAGGATTTCCAAGAGCCGATGCGTCGCTGTTCCTAGTCGCATTGCCGTGTCCGCGCTGCGCTGCATGCCGCCCGGCAAGACCTTATCGCCCCCCAAGTTAGATGGCGAGCGGACGGTCATCGGGGCCTGGGGCGGCTCGGCATAGGGAATGGCCCAGCTTGGTAGGGCGTGTTTCATGGCCTGAGTTTGTATCGGGTCATTGTGGGGTCCCACTGACCATTGCATGGGTTCATACCGCAATCCCAGGCCGGCGATGGTGTTCAAAGGTGCCGCGCCAAGGGTCGAAATTGCCTCGTATATGGCGTTATGCCAACAGTCTTTCCCCTCTTTAATATCCCCTGAACCCATAACAATGAGCCAGCTCTCGGCGCGGGTCATGGCCACATAGAGCAGACGGTCACGCTCCTCTTCCTGCTGGCGCTGCATGTCTTGTAGGCTGGGTTGTAATGCAGCCGGTATAAGATCTTTGTTTGGCGGCCAAATGGCGAGATTATGAAAGGGCACGACCTCTGGCAGCTTGGGGGGTTTACGCGGCGCAGTGTCGGGCAAAATTACAATCGGCGCCTCCAGGCCCTTGGCGCCATGGACTGTCATCACACGAATTTTGTCGCCAACACTGTCCATCTGGCGCTTGATCTCCAGATCATCGGCGTCCAGCCAGACAAGAAACCCAGTGAGATTTGGAATATTGCTGCGCTCATAGGCAAGAGATTGGCTGACCAAAGCATCTATTCCTTCCGCCGCCTCTGGTCCCAATTGGCCCAGCAAAGCGGACCGGCCGCCACGGGTGGTCAAGATATGTTCGATCAGTTCGAAGGGGCGCTTGAAATCCGCAAGATCGCGAAGTTCAGTCAGCCGCTGCACGGTATCTGGGAATTCCTCTGCGCGGTTTTGCAAACTGCGCCACAATATTGACGACTCTCTGCCCTGAGCGAGGTTATATAGATCTTGTTCCGACCAGCCAAAAAGCGGTGATTTTAGGGCCTCGGCCAAGGACAGATTGTCTTCGGGCAGTGCCAAAAAGGCCAGCAAGGAGCGGATGTCTCTAACCGCCAGCTCGGACGCAACCTTCAAACGATCCGCCCCCGCAATTGGCAGGCCAGCTTCCTTACAGGCCCGGTGAATCTCTCTAAACAACAGTTTTTGACGGCTCTGCACCAAAATCAAAAAATCACCGGCAGTGATCTTTCGCCGACTGGCGGCGCCTGTGTCATCCAACTGAGTGAGCGTCTCTGTTTCGATCAAATCGCAGATATGGCCAGCCAGAGCATCGGCCAATTGCTTGTCCTGATGATCTGTTGACACCTCATCCACGGGATCGGTCCAATGGTGCGGGTCTGATTTTTCGGGGGCTTGAAACACAGGCCAAACGTCAACGCGACCGGGCAAATCTTTTTTAAACGCTAAATGTGTGGATCCAGAGCCAAGTCCGCTGCGATGGGCAAAGACCTGATCCACGACATCTAAGATCGCCGAAGACGAGCGAAAGGAATAATCCAAAGTGGTTGATTGAAACGGCTGATCGATTTCGCGCAATTTTTGGGAAAATTGGTCGCGCATTCGGTCAAACCCCTCCGGATCTGCGCCTTGGAAGGAATAGATTGACTGTTTCTTATCGCCCACAACGAAGATGGTTCGGGGCACATCTGCCCGCGCGCCCTCACCGGATGTGAACTCCTGTGCGAGGAGTCGGATGACATCCCATTGCGCTGGGCTGGTGTCTTGGGCCTCATCTACAAGAATATGATCAATGCCACCATCCAAGCGAAATAAGACCCATGTGGCGACGCGTTCATCAGAGAGCAGATGGCGCGTGCGCATGATGAGATCATTAAAATCTAAGAACCCCCGCGCCTGTTTTCTTGCACGATAGCTGCTGAGAAATTCCGCTGCGAAATCATAAAGCGCTCGGCTTCGTTGCGCGACATTCAGGCTCAAACGCCTGTGCCGCCCGGCCTCAACGCGCGACATAAGCGCCTCAACCTGTTCCATGGAGGGCAGTTCGGCGCGGGTGGCCTTTGTGGGAAAAGATCCTATTTTCGCCGAGCCCGGAGCCTTGCCCGTTTTGTTCAAAAATACGGATTCCAATATCGGAAGGTCGGCCGGGGTGAGTGTTGGGCCGCTGATGGCTTGCAATCTTAGACCGGCCTTAAAGTCTTGACCATTTTCGTCTTTGGTCAAGAGGAGCGATCTCAGCGCCTCAACAAGCTGGACATCGCCCGGCAGGAAACACTCACGCGCCAGAGAAGCGTCATCAAAGCCAGCCGGCAGACCCAGAGCCTCCCAAATACCATCTGCGCCGGGGTGGCTGTCAAAATGATGATCCAAATGCAAGATGGCATGCAGAAACTTTTGCAATTCTGGCCCTGTGAAATGTTCTGCGATGCCATCAAAGCTGGATTGGCCAGGGACATCCGCAATGGCTTCAACCACCTCATCAAGAAGAAGATTTTGCGCCCTTTCGTCGATCTCGACAAACTGTGGGCTTACCCCTGCTTCTAAGGGAAATCTCCGTAAGATTGAGGCACAAAAGGAATGGATGGTTTGAATTTTCAAGCCGCCGGGCGCCTCCACAGCGCGGGCAAAGAGCGTTCTGGCGCGATCAATGTCGTCGGGTCCGAGGTCGCGCTCGACGCCAAGGGCCGCCAGCTCTTCCAAAAGCATGGCGTCGTCCAACATGGTCCAGCGCCCCAACCGCTTGAACAGCCGGTTTTGCATTTCTGAGGCCGCAGCTTTTGTATAGGTCAGACACAGAATATTTTGCGGCAACACCCCATCAAGCAACAGCCGCGCCACGCGATCTGTCAGCACGCGGGTTTTTCCAGAGCCGGCATTGGCCGCGAGCCATGTCGAGCGCGCCGGGTGGGCTGCTTCGATTTGTCGGAGGCTTGCATCACTCAAGTTCATTTTGACACCTTGATGATTGTGGCGCGCTGGTTGGTGCTCCATTCACCGTAGCGGGCCAGGTGATCATAATCGGAGGACTCCTCGGCCTTCAGCATCGCGCGCCGTGCGGCATAGCCCTGTTCGGCGGATTGATAGGCGCGGATGAGTTTGGAAAAATCCGACCACACATCAGCCTCATCTATCGGTGCGGGCAGTTCGGTCGGCGCATTATCAAGGCCGATATAAGTTGCCCCTGTCACTTTGAGCGAACCCAATCCAGGAAATCCACCGCGACGCAGGATCTCAACCTCCAGTAGGAGCTGTTTGTCAAAATGCAATTGCTGTGCCCGGGTCGGCGGCTTGCCGGTTTTGTAGTCGTAAATATGGGCTGTGCCATCGTTCAAGAGGTCAATGCGATCGGCCGTGCCGCGGAGGGTAAAATTGAGCTCTGGCAGGTCAATTTCGCCCTTGATTTCCGTTTTGGTCGAGACGATCTGCGCCTGCCGCACAATTTCCTGTGTCACGAACCATTCAGAAAATCGAACCACCCGGGCCAGCCACATTCGGCGCGCAGCGGGCCAGGGCACCGTGGCCTGAAGCCGCTCTTCCGCCAGGGCGAGGAGGGTGGCCTTTGCGGCCTCTGCATTGGTCCAGGGGCCAGTTTGCAAAAAAGCCTCTAAAAGATCATGAATAACAGTGCCGCGCAGCGGGGCGTCGGGAGATTTGGTTAAGGAGTCCAGACGCTTTAGGTCCAAAATGCGCTTGGCATATATTGCATAGGGGTCACGGATTAGGTGCTTGATGTCAGTGACGGGCAAACTTTCGGGCCGGCATGCCACCGGTGGCGCGACCGAAGGCCGGATGCTCGGTGGCGTGACTTGCGGCGCCTCCAGGGCTTCGACTTTTCCAAGCCACTCATTGCCTCGGGCGCGCATGCGGTCCATCCAAGAAGCATCATCTGGCTTCTCAAGCCCGTTCAACAGATTTTCAATGCGATTGAGCCAGCGGGAGGGTACAGTTTCCGCATCATCTGATCTTATGGATCGGGTGAGCCAAACCGCTTTGGCGCCAACGGCCTGTTGGAAATCATGTGCTGACAAACCAATTCGGCGCTCTGGCAAAAGCAGGCCTGCTTGCAACCGCAAACTGCGATTGAGCCAGGGATCCGGGGCAGGGGGCTCGGGCCAGGTGCCATCATTTAATCCCGCAAGGATCACCAGATCGGCGCTTTGCACCCGCGCCTCCAATGTGCCCCAAATCAAGATATTGGAATGCACATGATTTTGGTTGCGGGTTTGCCCGGCGTTCAAAACACCGCGCAAAATGGCGCTATAGTCTGTGAGCTCCACATCTCCCGCGGCTGGGGCGTATTTTGTGAGGTTCTCGATTGCAGTTTTTGTGTCGCGCCCGGGTGCTTGTTCCCACAGCTGGCCGCTGTCTCCGACGAGACCAGCGGACAACCCCTCTGCAAGCGTCCGATGGTGCGCAATCCAGTTTTCCAGCGGCTGCGGTCCCTGGGGCCATCGATCAAAGACCTTGGCATTGATCCAATCCACCCACGGGCGATAATGATCTTTTGTTTCAGCCCATTGCAAAAGAGTTTGCGCCGTGAGGAAGGCCGGACCGTCGCGGCGCAGATAAAGCTCGAGTTCGCGGGTGTTGCGCAGATGTTGGCCGCGGTCTGCACCAGAATGCGCAAGCGGGTGTTTCAATAAGACCAATAGGGTCTCGGAGGTGAGTTGCGGCTGCGCCAGATCCAACACATGCAACAAAAACCGCCCGGGCGCGGTGAGGCTCAAGGGAATTCCCGCGCTGTCATCTGGGGTGATGTTCCATGCGGCCAGCGCTGTTGCTATTCGCCGGGTCAAATTACGGTCCGGGCTTATCACCGCAGCGGTCTGCCCCAATTCGGCGGCCTGGCGCAGCCGCAGCGCAATGGCCTTGGCCTCTACCCTCTGGTTTGGCGCTTCCAGCCAGGTGATATCTTGGGTGGCTTGGTCAAGCTCCGTCAGATACGGCCCCTCTTGCCGCCAGTGAAACGTCACCGGCGCTGGGCGCAAGGCTAGGGAGACGAGCCGATTGCGTGCGGCCGCCTTGGGAGCAGACTCGATCCAGGGAATGACCTGTTCGGATGTGAGATCCAGGGCTCCGAGCAGGCGCGAAAATCGAAATTGTGGATGGTCTTCGCTGGTTTTCGGATCAGAAAGCTGGGCCCAAACCCGGCGCGGCATGTCGAAATCAAATCCAGGTAAAATCACCGCGCCCTGCGGCAATCCGGCCACCGCTTTCATCAGATGAAACGTCGTGCCGCGGGACCCGGTGGAGCCCGCCACTAAGATCGGATGATCTGGCGGGCTTTCTTGCCAGCGCTGTGTGAGGGCCAAAACGCTGGCCCGCTGGCGGGCTTCCTTATCTGGGGCTTCGCCGCCCTCGAAATAGCGTTGTACGATGGTGATAAATTGCAAAGCGCGTTCCCAGTGCCCTGAGAAATCGGAAATATCCAGGCCTTCAATGACATCGGGCGCGATGCCTTCCCCCTGCATTTCATCCATCAAATCTGCCAGGCTATTGGCCAAATCAAAGACTGCGCTTGCGGGTGCCAGCCCTTCAACGCGTTGGATCAATTTGCGCACCAGCTGTGCAATTTCCAACCTGCGTTTCAGGGTTGGAACTGGCATGGGTAGATCGGTCAGAAGCGGGTCATGTGCCAAATCTGTGACCAAATGAAACTTGGGCATTAGGCGCGCTGGGCCTTGCAAAAACAATTCGGCCAACCGCCGGTGCATGCGTTGCGTGTTGACATAGACCTCAACCCGCGCCCACTGCTCGGGGGCGGCCCCTTGCAGCCGGTTGGTCAAACCTTCAAGCAATGTTTCTGGGAAGGCTTGACCTGAATAGGTGCCAAAAACGCGAAAGCCTGGCTGATCCTCAAACATGGTTTGCACCCAACAACTTCTCGCCGAGGGCAATATTTTCAGGTGTGCCGACGTCGCACCACTGCCCCGGATAGAGGCACGCGCGCAGGGTATTTTTGGCCATTAACTCATCCCAAATGATATTGAGCGAAAATCGTGTTTCACGAATATGCTGGACTGTGTCCAGTCGAATAATCTGAACACCAAGATAGACCAAATTCCCGCCACGGATAACCTGACCATCTTGGGACATGGAGAAATCTCCCGGCGCCGAGCGACCGGTGACCTGGCTCATGGGTGCGCAGAGGAGCAATGCATCGTAGGGGTCTTGCCAATATTGAGAGAGATAGGAAAAGGGATTGGGGCCCGACCAGATGGCGTCGCTGTTGCTGGTAAAGATTGCAGGTCCATCAAAGACTCTGCTGGCATTTTTGAGCCCGCCGCCGGTGTCGAGGATATTGGGTTCATGGAGAAGCTGAACCGGGCGGTTTTCCAGGTGCCTCGCGATTTTATCGCCAAGGTAATGGGTGTTGACCACGGTTTTGGTGATTCCCCCCGCCTCCGCGAGCGTTAATGTCCGATCAAGCAGGCTTATCCCAGCCACAGGGATCAGCGGCTTTGGAAGATGAGAGGTAAGTGGCTGCATGCGACTGCCAAAACCGGCAGCAAATAGCATCAGCTCATGGGGCGGCTGGCGCATTTTGCTCTCAATTCTGATTGTCGTTTTGGTGTGGGTTCGGGAAGAGATTGGCAGATGCGGAACAGGTCGGACAGATGCGGATGGGATAAGTCGCGCCAAAGGTTGTTCCAAACATGCGGCATCAATTTAAGGTATCCGGGTTTGCCATCTCTGAGGCACAGCCGGGCAAATAGGGCCAGGACTCTGAGGTTGCGCTGGGCGCTGAGCGTGGACAATGCACGGTGAAAATCATCGCTGCCTGCGTATGTTTCAGCCAAGCCATCCTTGAGCCGCCGTTCAACATCGGGATTTAAACTGCGGCGGGCATCATGGATGAGCGACGCGGCGTCATAAAGCGGGTGGCCGAGCTGGGCGTCTTGAAAGTCCAGCAACCCAATTTGAGCCAGTCCGGATTTTTCGGGTCGATAGACGACATTTTGCGCATGGTAATCCCGCAGGACGAGAACGGGATGTGTCCAATCGAGGCTGTCCAATTGCTTGAGCAGCGCGCCAGTAATGGCCGCCGCAAGGTCGGGGTCGCAATACCAAGGGAGGGTGATCTCAGCGGCCCGCGCCATCTCTTGCGGAAAATAGGATCCGACATTCACGGGCGGCGGCGCTTGGTGCAATTGATCCAGAGCTTCAAGGCACAGCTTGTAGAGCGGATATTCGAGCCTTGGGGTGGTGTTGGCGACATCGAACAGCAGTTGATCGCCGAAATCCTCAAGGAGGATCAACCCTAGTTCGTGGTTCACGCCATAAATCTCAGGGGCGGATAGGTCACAGTTTTTCAAATGCGCGGCAATATTTACAAAGGGCTGGATGTTCTCTCCCCGGGCTGGGTCGGCATCCATTAATATGGCTGGGCCCTTTTCTGGATGGATCAGGCGGTCATATTTTCGATTTCCAGCATCTCCAGCCAGGGGCAGGCGCTGCGCCATGTCCCAACCGGCAGCTTCTAGGAAGGCATGAATATCGGCGCTGCGGCTCATGCCGACCCCTCCGCCTCGGCGGCTTTACACCGCTCGGCAAGAGGTCGCGCGGTCGAGCCGCTGTGGGTGACTTTGGGTTGGGACGGCAGGGGTGGGGCGTGCATGGGTTTACAATACGGCGGGCACCCGATGCTGCAAGCGAAAATTAGGCCACGGATTGCTGATGCGTGGCGATTGCCGCCTCTGGGCTTGGGCCAAGTTCAATCAGCGTATGACGATTGGCCAGCGGGGTACATTGTAGGGCATATGGCCGACCCTCTTTTGAAGTCAAAACGTCATTCCAACGCTGCCGATCACCCCGACCCAAGACCGTTCCGCGCATTTTTTCCCAGGCGCCATGTGGCAGCATCTGCTTTTGCCAAAGTGGAAGGCACCCCGACAGGGATTTTTCCGCGGTGCTCTTCTGCGCAATTTCGGGCCAGATAGATTGAAACGCAGGGTTTGAGCGCACATAGGCACCAAGCCCATCAAAAATCACATGCGGAGCGGTGACCGCATTGAGTGCGTTTTGTAAAAGGCAGAGCTCTGAACGGGCTTCGCGGGCGTGGGCGGTTTCGGCGCTGATATCTTCGAGCAAAAACGCAATTGCCCCGTCCGGATGTGGCTTTCCCGTAACGCGATAGGTAACTCCGTCTCTTGGTTCCCAGATGTCATGATAGCTGCCTTTTTCAGCGGCGGATTCGAGCCTGGCCAGCCGGTCGCGCCAATCGTTGTAATCCTTGGGTTCGGGCAAAAATCCTTTGCCGCGGAGGGTATCTAGGAACGTGGGCAAATCGGGCTTTGAGCTGAGCGCCTCAAAGTCCAACCCGGTGATATCCAAAAGCGCTGGATTAAAGTGGATGAGTGCGCGCTTGCGGTCAAAAATGGCCAGGCCCGTTGAAAGCTGGGCAAAGGTCTTAGACATGGTTTGTATGAATTCACGACGCGACGCCTCTGCGCGGACCTCACCATCGACAGGGCTGGCAAACCAGAGGGTTTCATGATCCTGCACTTTGGCCGTGATATCGTACCAACAGATGCGCCCCGCGCCGCTGTGCGCTTGTATCCGCCCATTGGTTTGACCGATTGAGAGCCAATGTTTGCATGTGGCAACAAAATCCGATTCGCTGGTCTTAAATGCGTTATTGCCCCATGTGACTTGCCGATCATGGCTGGTCATCCAGATGGGATTCGGGTGCAGTTCAGCGGCTGCATCTGGCCCGTCGTCATCTGAGTCCCCGGTGGGCCGGGTGTTGCCCCGCGCGGTGTGATAGGCGCGCGTGGCCAGCGCTGCACCGTGCAGGTTTTTGCGCAGCAACGCATAGCCTGATGAGGTGGCAATAAGCGTTGCCAGAAACACCAAGCCCGAGATCAGCAAATTTTGTTCTACGATTCCCAACACATCATTACCCTTTCGGGCGCAGTGTTGCGCAAGTGTCTTAATGCCTAATTAATCGCTCAGCCAATTTTTATCTGTTGGTTTTCACCGACAGGCTCATCTTTGGCTTCGAGCTTGTGGCGCGGCCAAATGCTGGTCACGACCGCACCGCGAAGGGGATCTTTCCCCGTCCCATTGAAAAACTCCAACTGGGCGCCGGATCTTTCGAGCAGGGTTTTCGCGATAAACAATCCCAGCCCCATGCCGTCGTATCCCGGGCGGGCGCCATGGGTGGAGGATCGATTGCGGCGCCGGACAAAGGGGTCGCCGATGCGATTGATGACTTGTGGCGCATATCCGCGCCCATCGTCAGAAATTTTCACGGCCAAAGTGTCTTTGCTCCAGCGGATGTCCACCCGCACTTCGGATTGCGAAAAGTCCACCGCGTTTTGAATTAAATTGCGGAGGCCGTGGATCACCTCGGGTTTGCGAAAGGTAAGCGGTTGATCAGGATCGGCCTCAAGGTTGTCTTCAAAAGCGAAGGTAACGGTCTTGCCACGGTCCAGGTGCGGTTCCGCAGCCTCTCGAACAAGAGCGGACCACAGCGTGGTGCGCAGATGCAGGTCTTCTTTTCCTGCGCGCCCCATGGATCGGAGAATCGCGCCGCATCGTTCGGCCTGTTCGCGGATAAGCTGGGCGTCGGCATGCAGGGGCTCTATATCTTTCAGCTCTTCCATCAGCTCTGCGCTGACCAATTTTATCGTGGCGAGCGGCGTGCCCAACTCATGGGCTGTGGCTGCCACAACGCCGCCCAGGTCGGTGAGCTTTTGCTCCCGCGCCAGGGCCATCTGCGTGGCCAATAGCGCCTCTGACATGGAGGTCATTTCGGTGGTCACGCGCCGGGTGTAGATCGAGATAAAGATGATGCCTGTGACAATGGCCACCCAAAATCCGAAAACAAAAACCAAGGGCATCTCAAGCAGCCCCCCATCCGCTGTGCGCAGGGGGAGGTGAACCAATGCAACGGTGGTGGTCATGACCACCGCGCAAAAGGCCAAGAGAAGCGTCGAACGGGTGGGAAGCACGGTGGCTGCGATTGTGACGGGGGCCAGAATGAGCAGGGCGAAGGGATTGTTGAGCCCGCCGGTGAACGCCAAAAGCAAGGACAGTTGCAGCGTGTCAAATAGCAAGGTTAACACGGTTTCCAATTCGGACAGGCGGCGATTGTCGGGGAAGATGAGGACTGCAAAAATATTGGCAATGATCGACAGGCCAATGACCGCAGAGCAGGGGCCAAGGGCCAAGGAGAGGCCATAAAGCTCTTGGCCAACGGCCAGCGCCAATATTTGCCCGGTGATTGCCACCCAACGCACGGTCACCAGCGTGCGCAGGCGCATCCAATTGCTGCGGGCATTTTGGTCAATATAGCCAATTCTGGACTGTGACATTTTATGTTCCTGTGACGATCTGAGGCTGCACATTCATAAGATATGTCATAGGAGTATCTTAGAAACGATAAGGGGGCCATGATGTCAGTGACGAAATTTGCAGCCTTTTCTGGTGCCGCGGTGGTTGTGACGCTGGCGGTCACGTTTGCCATTACCCAGATCATGGCGCCGGCACAGCGATTTGAAGATTGCATTGAAGGCTCTGTTGCGGGTGGCAATATTGGTGGGCCCTTCGAGCTCATCGATCACAGGGGGCAAATGGTGACGGATGCTCAGGTGTTAGATCACCCCGCTTTGGTTTACTTTGGCTATACCTTTTGCCCGGATGTCTGCCCTATGGATGTGGCACGCAATGCGGTTGCGGTGGAGATTTTGGCCGATGCGGGTTTTAAGGTGAAACCGGTGTTCATTACTATTGATCCGGCGCGGGATACGGTCGAATATCTGGCGGATTTTGTTGCCAACACGCATCCCGAAATGGTGGGTTTGACCGGCACAGCAGAGCAAATAGCGAAAGCAGCCCGGGCTTATAAAGTTTATTATCGAAAACAATCGAGCGAAGATGAAGAATATTACCTGATGGATCACTCAAGTTTTTCTTATCTTATGCTTCCAGATGTCGGCTTTGTAGACTTTTTGCGAAGCGATCTTCCTTCAGAGGTGGTTGCGGATCGTGTGGCCTGTGTATTGAGGGCCTCTTGATACTGGCCATATTCGAACCATCTTGTTAACTTAGAGAAAATCGGAAGGATCAGATCATGGCAAATGAGCCGCTGGACATCGGTGAAGATAAATCTTTGCTTTTGGTTGATGATGATGAGCCGTTTCTAAAGCGCCTGGCGAAAGCGATGGAAAAACGTGGATTTTCGGTTGAGCAAGCTGGATCAGTCGCTGCGGGTCGGGCGATTGCGACGGCGCGCCCTCCGGCTTTTGCGGTTGTCGATTTGCGACTGGAAGATGGCAACGGTTTGGATGTTGTGGAAGTGCTGCGCGCGAAACGTCCCGATTGCCGTGTTGTGGTGCTGACGGGCTATGGGGCGATTGCCACAGCGGTTGCGGCCGTAAAGATTGGTGCGACAGATTATCTGTCCAAGCCCGCCGATGCCAAAGATATCACAAATGCCCTTCTGGCCACAGGGGATGAATTGCCGCCGCCCCCGGAGAACCCAATGTCTGCGGATCGCGTGCGCTGGGAGCATATTCAGCGGGTGTTTGAGCTTTGTGACCGCAACGTCAGCGAAACGGCGCGGCGCCTGTCCATGCATCGTAGAACATTGCAGCGTATTCTGGCCAAACGCAGCCCGCGCTAATGGTGCGGTGGATCGCCTTTGACCTATAATCTCTAGGCCACAAACAGCCCGGCGGTGAAAGCCGGGCTGGATTTGAGGATCAATGTTTTAGTAGCGGTAATGCTCTGGCTTGAACGGGCCTTCGGAGCTCACGCCGATATAGGCAGCTTGCTCGTCATTGAGTTTCGACAATTTCACGCCAATTCGATCCAGGTGCAGACGGGCGACCTTTTCGTCCAGATGTTTGGGCAGGATGTAGACGTCGTTTTTATAGGTATCGCCTTTGGTCCAGAGCTCAATTTGCGCCAGAACTTGGTTTGTGAAAGAGGCGGACATCACAAAGGAGGGGTGGCCCGTGGCATTGCCCAGGTTCAACAGACGACCTTCCGAAAGCAGGATCAAACGATTGCCATTTGGCATTTCGATCATATCAACCTGCTCTTTGATATTGGTCCATTTGTGGTTCCGAAGGCTGGCGACTTGAATTTCATTGTCGAAGTGACCGATGTTGCCAACGATCGCCATGTCTTTCATGTCACGCATATGTTCGATGCGGATCACATCTTTGTTGCCTGTTGTGGTGATGAAGATATCTGCGCTGGATACAACATCTTCTAAGAGCACAACCTCAAAGCCATCCATCGCCGCCTGCAAGGCACAGATGGGGTCAACTTCCGTGACCTTCACCCGCGCGCCGGCGCCGCGCAGAGAGGCCGCAGAGCCTTTGCCCACATCGCCATAGCCCAAAACCACGGCCACTTTACCAGCCATCATCGTATCGGTGGCGCGGCGAATGCCGTCGACCAGAGATTCTTTACAGCCGTATTTATTGTCGAATTTCGACTTGGTCACTGAATCATTCACATTGATGGCCGGGAAGGGCAGCTGGCCTTGCTTGACCAATTCATACAAGCGGTGCACGCCTGTGGTGGTTTCTTCAGAAACACCTTGGATCGCGGCGCGGGTTTTTGTGAACCAACCCGGCGTTTCGGCCATGCGTTTTTTGATCTGCGCGAAGATGGCCGCTTCCTCTTCGGATTTTGGAATGGCGATAAGATCGGTTTCCCCTTCCTCCACCCGTGCACCCAAAAGCACATAGAGCGTCGCATCGCCGCCATCATCAAGAATCATGTTTGCGCCCTCTGGGAACATGAAAGACCGGTCGAGATAATCCCAATGCTCCTCCAAGGACTGGCCTTTGATCGCAAACACTGGCGTGCCACCCGCTGCGATTGCCGCGGCGGCGTGATCCTGAGTGGAGAAAATGTTGCAAGAGGCCCAGCGCACATCCGCGCCAAGCTCTACCAGTGTCTCAATCAGGACTGCCGTTTGGATGGTCATATGCAATGAGCCAACAATACGTGCGCCTTTCAAGGGCTTCGCGGCCCCATATTCTTTTCGCAAGGCCATGAGTCCTGGCATTTCGGTTTCGGCAATATCCAATTCCTTACGACCAAATGCAGCCAGGGAGATGTCTTTTACGATATAGTCATGTGCCATTTAGCGGTCCTCATGGGGTTTTAATGTCGAAGGGCTTCAAGATTTGTGCCGCCATAACATTGCTTTGCCCTCTCGACAATAGGGCAGGGCGCAAGATAACTTAAGCGTAAAAAGGGCAAGTACTGATGAAACAACCCCGCGCATGGCAAAGGATGCTATCTGGCCGTAGGCTGGATTTGCTGGATCCGACACCTGTCGATATTGAGGTGGAAGATATTGCGCATGGACTGGCTTTTGTTGCGCGATGGAACGGTCAAACCGTTGGAAATTTTGCCTATTCGGTGGCGGAACATTCTTTACTGGTTGAACAGATATTTTTGCGCCTGCATCCAAAGGCCCTACCAGCGCAGCGGTTGACCGCCCTTTTGCATGATGCGCCAGAATATGTCATCGGAGATATGATCTCTCCGGTAAAGGCCTCGGTCGGACCAGGATACGAGGATCTCGACAAACGATTAACCGCCGCTATTCATATCCGTTTTGGTCTGCCGGCGGTCACGGCCCCCACACTGAAAAAGCAGATAAAAAAGGCAGATAAGATTAGCGCATGGTTGGAAGCCACGCAGCTGGCCGGGTTTTCACGGGCGGAAGCGGATCGGCTGTTTGGCAAGGTGGACGCCCATCTTGCCGGCAGCCTGACCCTCCATCTGCGCCCCCCCCTTGAGGTGCGACAAGACTTTACGGCGAAACACGCAGAGCTTCTGGCGCAGATGTGATTGCTGGCTTTCACGGTTTGCATTTTAGTTGCTAGCATTTGAGGATGTGCAGGTATCTTCCTCAGACATTAAAAAGAAGTCAATTTTTAGGGGTTTACACATGACTCAGGGTCAGAGGAAGTGGGGCATAGGTCCAATTAAGGACTTTATCGAACAGCATGGGCTACATGAAAAGTTTGAAGCCCTGACTCCCCCAAGCGTTGCGACCGTGGCTTATCGCGATACCAGTTTCAAGTTCTATATTCCCGACGCAATGACTGACAAAATGCAATTGGCGCCTTTACTGGGGCAGTATCACGAACATTCTTTGCTGGAGGCATTTCATTCAGTCGTAGATTCAAGTGGCACTATCTGTGATTTAGGAGCTAATTTTGGCTCCCATACGGTCTATTTCGCGGCCATTATGAAGGCCCGGCGGGTACATTCTTTTGAGCCTCAGGCACATTTGATTGATGTCATAAAGAAAACATTGGAGCTGAATCAGATAGATAATGTAACGTTGCATCATGCGGTTGCGGGCGCAAAAGTGGGAAAGGCACATTTGAAGCGGACCGATGCTGAGAATTCAGGCATGGCCGAATTTCGGCCAGGAGTTGGCGATCTGTCAGTTGATATGTTGCCTGTCGATGATGTTGTTAACGATGAACATGTGACGGGAGTGAAAATTGACGTTGAAGGCATGCAAATGCCCGTTTTGCGCGGCATGTCAAAAACCATCCGTCGCTGTGCGCCCGTGCTGTGGTTGGAGCTGAGACCTGCGAAAGGCGAGATAGAACAGCCATCCGAATGGTTGGCAAAACGAGGGTACCGACGCCAACAAATTAGCTTTCGAGACTTTTTATTTATTCCAGAAACTTCAGCGTGACGTTACTTGCGCGCAGAAATGAGGGCAGGCAGGCGCTGCCCGGTGTTGCCACCGGGCATAATGTTTTGGTTTAACGGTTCGGAAAGTAGTCCTCGCAAACGCCTTCGCGGTAAACATCTGCGGTGCAGCAATGCAGCCCGCCGCCAAAGGCATAGGCATCGCGTAGGTCGACTTCGACCACTTCCATGCCCAGCTTGTCCATTTGTTCTGCCTGATAGACTTCAGACTTTTCCACACAAACGGTTTTAGGATCGAGCACGAGAACATTCATGCTCAGCCATGTGGAAGAGTAGCACAATGGTGGCGGGGCGTTATGGGCTGGTTGGGCAGAATCGACAATTTGCCAATCGTTCTTCTGAAACATTTCGCGCTGTTCATCAGGCAAGCGGCGTTGTGGGTTGTTCAAGATGAGCCCGGGGCGCAGGGGGGTAAATGTTGCGTCGATGTGAATGGGATAGGGGTCACCTGGGAAATTCACCGCATGCACCCGATGGTCTGGGAAGTGGCGGCGGAGCCATTCGATTCCCTTGAGGTTGGTGGTGAACCCATGCTGAACGACCAAATCTCGGCCAAACCGCAGAACATCCGCGGCATCGAACAGGGGCTCTTCCTCAGTGGTGACGAAGAATTTTTCCGCCGTCCATTTCAGCCGCTTTTCAACACCAATCTTTTCAGAGAGGTAATCGGGATGGTAATCCGCATCGGTCAACCGCGGTTTGGGTGCGGATTCATGGCGAAATTTTGGGTCCTCTTCAAAATATTTTTGCATCAAGGGGCGGTAGTTCAAATATTCAAACCAGCGACAGCGATAAGACATGGTTGCTTCAAGCATCTCAGAGCCAACGGTCAGCAAGACATCGCGCGGCGGCATGCAGCCAAATTGGCTTTGCGCCGAGAAATCTGGAGTTTGCACAGGCAGGGAGTGATCAATTGACGTGGGGCGGTCCACGCGAATGCCGCGTTTTTCCAATAGGCTGGCGAAATTATCGAGCAACTCATTGGCGCGATCAATCGTTTCTTGGGGCCGGCGACCCCATTGGCCGCGCATATCGCTATCTTCTGGTACTTTCGCATCCAGAGCGGGCTCTTCTGCTGGAATATGGCAATCATCTGCCCGGCCAACGATGACATGGCGCAGCGGGTCCCATTCATTCCAACTATTAACAATTGTTTTACCAGTGTCGCGCATTTTCAGGCTCCCGATTGAGTGGCGGTGTGAATTCTTAAATTGCAGATAAATCGTTTTTTGGGCAGTGGCTATATCAAAGCGAAGGGCGGAGGGTGACGCGCGACCTTTCGGCGCCTATATTGACAGCAGGGCTCTAGAGGGGCAGGCAGGCGACACAGCCGCGTCAAGCACAAGGGATCACGATGACGAATCATGTATATAAAGGCGATTTGCCGGATGGGTTGGATTTGGGTCCAATTGTGGCCATTGATTGTGAGACCATGGGCCTCAACCCCAAGCGCGACCGCCTCTGCGTGGTGCAGCTGTCCAGCGGTGATGGACATGCGCATCTGGTGCAGGTCGCCAAGGGGCAAACTGCCGCGCCCAACCTATGCCGGATGCTAGAAGATTCTAATGTGCTGAAAATATTTCACTTTGGTCGGTTTGATATCGCAGCCATGAAGGAGGCATTTGGGGCTTTAGCTGCGCCTGTTTATTGCACCAAGATTGCCAGTCGCATGACCCGAACGTACACGGATCGGCACGGGTTGAAAAACCTGCTGCAAGAATTGCTCTCTTTGGATATTTCCAAGCAGCAGCAATCTTCCGATTGGGGCGCAGAGCATTTGTCTCAGGCGCAGGTGGAATATGCGGCGTCTGATGTGCTCCATTTGCACGCATTGCGTGAGCGCCTGAACCAGATGCTGATCCGTGAGGGGCGCATGGAGCTGGCGCAATCTTGTTTTGACTTCTTACCCACGCGGGCTGAGCTTGATCTTGCAGGCTGGCCAGACAGCGATATTTTTGCCCATTCTTAGGCTGGGATTTGATCACTGAGAGGCGCAATGCATTTTTCCTTCGACGACGGTTATTCGGCGCTTGTGGCATGGCTTAAAACCCTGCTGCCCATTGTCGCGCTTAGCCTTTTGTCGACGATTTTTCTGTTCTCTGGAAAAGTGGATGTGACCCAATCCCTGCCTTATGCCGAACATAACGTCGCTGAAATTATCCGAGAACAGCGCATCACACAGCCTTATTTCACGGGTATTGCCAGCAATGGCACTGAAATCGCCCTATCTGCGGCCTATGCCTCACCGCAGGTTGAAAATGCTCATATTCTTGAGATCACCGATCTGTCCGTTGTGCTTCGATCCACCAGCGATCAGATGGTCCAAGTGACAGCAGGACGCGGCGCGCTGGACTCGGCAACGCAAACAGCGCACATATCGAAGAATGTTCACATTGCGGCGCTGCCGGATTTTTGGGTCACAACGGAGGCCTTAGAAATGAATCTCAAACAGGGCGTGGCATCGGCCAATGGCGGATTTCAGGGGGTCACAGCCTTGGGTGCCATCACTGCGGGAGAAATGCATTTGCAAATGACCGCCGACGACCAGCAAATTGTTTTCCTAAATGACGTGCGGCTGGTATACTCCCCGAAACTTATTGATTGAGGTTATCCGTGCGCCCCATTGTTCTGCTTATTTCAGTTCTGTTGTCGACGATGTGCGGCGCCTTGGCGCTTTCAGCGCAAACCACTTTGGCATTGGAAGGGTTTCAAAGTGATCCCGAAGCCTCTGTTGAGATGCTGGCCGATAGGCTCACCGTCAGTCAAACAGATGGCGCTGCGCGGTTTGAGGGCAATGTGGTGATTGCACAGGGGGACATGCGACTCTCCGCCGATTTGGTGGATGTCACCTATCTGGAGACGGGCGGGATTGGCCGGTTGTCGGCCAGTGGAGATGTCCTTTTGGTGTCATCGACAGAGTCAGCACAAGCGGATAGCGCGGAGTATGATTTGACGGCGCGCCAATTGCGGATGCGCGGCAATGTTTTGCTCAATCAGGGCTCGATAAGCCTGTCTGCCGAACTTCTGACGATTGATCTTGATACTGGGGGCGCGGTGATGGAAGGCCGGGTGCGTACCGTGTTGCCCAGTGGATCCAAATAATGGCGGATCCTCGGTTTGAAGTATCGGATGGAAAGGGTGGCCTCAAGATCGAGTCGCTCCGCAAGAGCTACCGCAAACGCTTGGTCATCAGCGATGTGAGTATGCATTTGCACCGCGGTGAAGTCGTGGCGCTTCTGGGGCCAAATGGCTCGGGCAAAACCACCTGCTTCTATTCCATCGCTGGGCTGGTCACGCCGGAAGGGGGACGGGTGAGCATTGATGGCCGCGATGTCACCCGCTTGCCAATGTATCGGCGGGCCCGGCTTGGCATCGGGTATTTGCCGCAAGAAATGTCCATTTTTCGCGGCATGAATGTGGAAGATAACATTCTTGCAGTTCTGGAATTGAACCTGAAAGACCGTGATCGACGGTTTGAGCGCTTGGAAGAATTGCTTAATGAATTTTCGATTGAACATTTGCGCCGCTCTCCAGCGCTTGCCCTCTCTGGTGGCCAGCGTCGGCGGGTTGAGATAGCGAGATGCTTGGCGGCAAATCCAAAATATTTGCTCCTGGATGAACCCTTCGCTGGGGTGGATCCAATCGCAGTTGGGGAAATTCGCAACCTGGTGTCAGATTTGAAAAAGCGCGGTCTTGGGGTGCTGATCACAGATCATAATGTCCGAGAAACGCTCGAAATCGTCGATCGTGCCTATATTTTGCATGACGGTATGGTTCTGCGCAGCGGCTCCGCGCAAGAGATTGTTGAGGACGAAAATGTTCGGCGTGTGTACCTGGGCGAGAATTTCAGATTGAGCTAATTTTCAATTTTGAGTTGACAATTGCCACAGATATTTGGCCAAATAGGGTCATGACATGTTGTCATAATATTCAGTCCATTCAAACAAACTGCACCCCGCAGCTTGCGACCGTTTATGGGATCGTGAGGCGTGATTGATGTGGCCCATCGCGCCCTGAGCTGGTCATTTTGAGGCTGATAAAAAGGAGACGAAATGCAATATCAAATTTCCGGAAAACAAATCGACATCGGCGCGGCACTTCAGACGCATGTGAAATCCGTGGTGGATGCCATCGCTTCAAAATATGCAGAGCGACCAACCGATGCTTCGGTAATATTCTCGCGCAGCTCGAATGAATTTGTCTGCGAGGTGAGTGTTCATTTGTCGACCGGGTTAACGGCCCAAGCCAAGGCGCATGATCATGAAATTTATGCCGCTTTTGACGCCGCTGCTGAAAAATTAGAGAAACAATTGCGCAGATATAAGCGCAGATTGAAAGATCACCATAAAGAACGCGCGCAGCCCGTTGAATTCTCGGGAGCATCCTCGTATATCCTCGCCCAACAGGACGATTCGACCGATAACGAACCGGAGAGTTTGCAACCTTTGATTGTGGCGGAGATGGAGCAAAAAATCCAATCTCTGTCTGTAGGAGAGGCAGTGATGCAAATGGAACTCGCGGGGGCGCCGGTCCTTGTCTTTAAAAATGAACGTCATAATGGAGTAAACGTTGTATACCGCCGTGACGATGGCAATATTGGATGGGTCGACCCGGCCTAAGCCAACATACAACTAGGATTGTAAATGGATCTACTTGAAATCATTCATCCCGATGCTGTGCGCAGCGCGCAATCTGTGGGCAGCAAAAAACGCCTGTTCCAAGACCTGTCCGCTATGGCGGCGCAGGTCTATGGTATGGATTGTGATGGTGTGGTTGAAGCGCTCTTGGAGCGTGAAAACTTGGGTCCAACAGGTGTGGGGCGCGGTGTCGCCCTGCCCCATGCACGTCTTGAAAACCTCGATCGCATAGTGGGCTGTTTCATCAAACTTGAACGTCCGATTGATTTTGATGCGGTTGATCGCCAGCCGGTTGATCTGGTGTTTGCACTTTTTGCGCCGTTGAATAGCGGCGTCGAGCATCTGAAGGCATTGGCTCTTGTCTCGCGGACACTGCGCGATGCGGATGTGTGCATGAAACTGCGCAACAATGAGAGCGCAAGTACCTTGCTCGCGATATTGCAGGAAGGCCCGAACTCAGTCGCGGCCTAAAACTCTAACGGTTTAAATCCAAAATTGGTATAATCCGCAGCATAGGCCTCGCGGGCTAAAGACTCGAGCTCCATATCGTAGATTTCCGAGAGCGCCGGGCCCTGCGGGCGCGGTGCGGGTGGCGGGGCCTGCCAGCTCAGCCCAGCATGATGGGCCAGCAGTTTCAAATCTTCCTCCAGAGTTTCTGCGCGCGCGATCATATGTGGCGCTGCAAATTTGCAAAAGCCCTGGATAATTTGCGATTGACTGGCCCAGGCCCCGTCAACCCGCAAGGCGGTTTGGCCGGCTAGGTTGAACTTCAGAAAATTTAGGAATTCGCCAAAGCATGAGCGCATTTGCGCGGTTGAAAGCGGCGGATCATCTGGATGCTCGGGCAGGGCGAGATTATGCACCCGGCGCAGCCCTCGGCGCAATTCTGCATAGCGGTCGTCTTTAATCGGCAAGATATGTCGGCAAAACACCTCATAGGCGCGCGCAACAGGGTGGTGCACCACCGTGAAACTGCGATGATTAGGATGGGTGTTTTTCCAACGACGCAGCGGTCTTTGGCCAAAATTGCGCCGCAGCTCCTTTGGGTCTGCTTGATCCATTGCTGCCAGCCAGCTTTCGATTTGCAGGTCTGGCCAAGAGGAAATCGGCATGAATAGCAGCGGAGACTTTGGCGCAGCGACATACTGCGGGATGGCGGCGCCGCGCATGGGTTCAAAGTTGGGCGTCCGCGCCAAATCGAACCAATCGATTGAGGACACCGCCGCTTCAAGCTCCTCAAAATTGCTAACCTTTTCGGCGATCGGCCGAGGGTTTTGCCGTTTGAGCTTTTTCGAAAGGCGGTCCAATTGTGCGTGTGAGCCCAAAAAGCGCGCGATGCCGTTCATGACATCCAAATCGACCAAATCTTCATAGCGGACATAAAATGCGGATTGGCCGCTGACCTGTAGGCTGCGCTGCACTTCAATCTGGAAATTCTGCATTTCGGTCAAGTAATCCTCGAATTGCTCCAAACTGAACTCGATCTGTGCTGTTTTGAGGTGTGTTGTATTGGTGAGCTTCCATTGGCCGGTCGCCACAGCAATTTTCCAAGAGATAAAACTGTCGAGCGGATTGCGGGTAAGAATGATCTTGGCGCATTTTGGGTCATTTAAAATAACATCAAAGATGCGCGCATCATGGTTGTGAAAATAGCGAAAACCAGCAATTTTATCTTCACAATTTTTGATTTTTTCCAGCAAAGCAAAGGGATTCTCGTTGCGCTGGGCTTCGGTTACACCCAAAAGAGAGTCGACTTCGGGATACCCTAGGAAGGATGGATTGAAGGCCTCGCCATGGCAGATGACATCCGCAAGCCCGTTAATATTATCTTCCAAAAAATTGGAACCGGTGCGCATTTCCGCGAAAATAACGAAATAATCAAACTGCTTTGTCATATCAATTCACTATGTAGGGCCTTGGACGCGCCTCGCGCGGCCTCGGCGCGCTGTCGTCCTCTTTGTAGTCTCCCACAGGCTTTTGGTAGAGACCTTGGTTTTTTAGCCGGTCCAAGAAGGCACCAAAACCGGTTAGATCCACAAGATTTGGCATTGAGCGCATCGCTTGCCCTGCACCCGGTTGCACCAAATCAAGTGCCGCGCGCATATTGTCCACTCGGTCAGTGAGGAAGTCGGCCAAGGTCCAAATTTTCACCTGTGCTTTTGACGTATTGTCTTCAAAGGCTTTGAGATGCAGGCGTTCAATTTTCTGCGTTTCGGAAATGTCCTCACGCATTTCTGAAAGATCTGCGCCAGAGTGGAAATATCTTAAAAGCCAAGCTCCAGAAATTGCCACGATGGTGGCGTGTGGATCATTGATAAAGGAGCGATAGGCCTTGGGGGTGTCAAAGGGGCCATAGTGGAAGGATTGATGCATGCCACGGCTGTTCCACATCAAATTGCGCAAAAAGCATCCGCAATTATAATCTCTGATTTGGGCGCTGTCCGTCATCGCGCCCTTTTAGACTGTGGCATTATTTGCAAATTCAACCCGGCTGGGTGCGAAAAGGTGCCCATGGGCGGTGGTGTCCAGGGCTTGGCCAAGCCAGGGCTGAAATCCTTCAAACAGATCAGAAAAGCCGACAAACACCGCATAATGCCCCGCGGTCTGGCTTCTGACAGCCCTCGGAGATGGGTAGCGGCTTTGCATGGCCAACCCTTGCCGACCCTTCAAGCGCCTTTCGGAGGCCTTGGCCAAAAGGCGGTTGATTTTATCTGGGCGGGGTTCTGAGGTGTTCGGCGGGTCATTGGATGGGCGCAAGAATGTATCAAAGAGCGTATCTGCCCCGGGCCAAATTTTGCGGGCCACAAAGCAATTCGAGCGTTGCAGCAGGCGGAGATGGTCATCGTAAAAGACATGTGGCCGGCCGCGGTAGTCAAATTTTGTCAGCGTCAGCGAGCGACTTTCTAGGTGTCGCGCAAAGTGGCGTGACAGGGTTTGAAAATAGGTTTCATCCGGGATCCAGCTGCGACGAAAAAAGCGATCGGTTGCTTTACGGTTTGGATTGTTCAGAATCTGGGTCAATGTCTCACGGGTTAGACACCACCATTGCGACCCGATATGCGGCATGAGCCCGTTTGGAATTTTGCGCTTCACTTTCAACCGGCGCTGAAGATTGACATAGGCATCAAACAGGAGACGATGTTTGCGCCAGGAGAAGGGAAACCGCAGGGTAAATCGCTCAATCTCCAGCCCATCAATAGCCCAGGTGGCCTCTGCTGTGGATACGCTTTCTATGAAATCTGTGTCAGGGTGACGGTCTAAATAGGCTGTCAAATCTTTAACGGGTCGCAGCGGCATACAGGCGCCTGACGCAAGATAGACATGACGTATGTTGGGATAACTCTCTAAAAGGATCTCGCTGGAGCTTAAAGTCGCGGCCACCAATCCCCACATGCCCCATTCGCAGCGATGGCGGGTCGAGAATTTCACGTTGGGTTCATCTTTGAAAGCGGTGACAAAGGAATTGAACGGCGCATCTGGCACGGTGCGATCCACATGGATCACAACAGGGCACCCCCCCGCCACCCAATGCCGGGCAAGCTGTTCCGCACGGTGCAAATTCTCATGCACCAACATAATAACACCGACGGTCACGCCCAGCTCCCTTTAGACATTAAGCCCAAAACCTCCAGTTGTCGCCAATTGATGTATTCTTCGGACCAAGGGCACCATAAATGTTCTTTTGAATTCAATTTTTTGTTGTACCTTTGGTATTCACGCCCATCTGCATAATGTTGATTGCGGCGAAGTTCTTCATTGGCCTTATCGGATAATGTATTTAAAAATTTTGCGTGCAATAACATGCCGGAGGGTTTTTCTCCACCCGCGCTTTCGTAAACGCGGTTTAATCCTCGCGGTAAAATTAAATGGGTTGAGCTTACATAAACATAGGATTTATTCCATTTCACCAATGGCACCTTGTTGAGTGCCGGGGCTTGTCTTGGCGCGTCGGCAAAATGGATCCGCGCGCGTGGCCCGCCCTGAATCCAAAGATTGCCATAAAGCGGGTTTTTTTCGATTGTATAATTGCCACTGTCGAACCATTTGGCGATTTCAAATGGGTTTTGTCCTGATCTATAGTGAAATTTTTCAAGAGCGCCTTTCGGATACATATCCAAGAGCATGGCAGAAAAAGATCTAATCTCACCCGTGTCCAGCCAATCTGTAAGGGCGCAGAGCGGACGGCTGTCGCAATATGGAAAAACTAAAAACTCATCTGGATCCACCACCAGGCTCCAATGACCGTGAGCATATTTGCTTTGCAAAAAATTGAGCCAATCCACGCCAAAACGTGATTTGCGGTAGAGACCCTTGGCGAGCCAGACTGATGTATCGGGTTGATCTGCCAAAAATTCACGCGTGCCGTCTTGGCTGCCATTGTCCACCATTAGAAAGTGATCGATGCCAAGTTTGCGATAATATTCGAAAAAATACGGCAGGCGCACCAGCTCATCCCGCAGGGTGCAAAATAAGAGTTGGGCGCCGGGGGTTATGGACTTCGTGCGGTTTTGAATCGGCCGCAATTCACGACTCTTGCGCAAGGCACGCAGGCGCAGGCGTTTTCGAATAAGCCGGAGGCGATATGATTCAGCCAGTCCCAAGAAAAGTTACGATCCCAAAAGAAGTTGGTTCAATAAAAATACGGTTGTTCAATAAAGGCTTAGCTATCAACTAATTTTGCCGAGTTCTAGTGTCGATGCCCGCGCATGTGTCGTTATTCAATCGTGGTTAAATCCAGCCCCCCCGTGACATGAGGCCGCTTTTTTCCAGCTGTCGCCATCCGGTGAATTTTTGCGATTCAGGACACCATAGGTTCGGATTGTTTACTAGAGATTTATAGTAGGTTTCATAAAGATGACTATTTTCAAAGTGTTGTTTTCGCTCTAAATCTTCTGCGGATTTTTGCACAGCCGAGGGCAAAAATTTCGTATGAAGCAAAATACCAGAGATTTTCTCACCACCGGTTGCATCATAGACTTCGTTAAGTCTGCGCGGCAGAAGCGAGTGTGTGGAGCTGACGTATGCAAACCTGCGGTTCCATTTTACCAACGGCGTTTTGCTCAATGTTGGCGCTTTGCGTGGTTCGTGATGGAAAAAACATCGGGCCCGCACTCCACCCTGAATCCATAGATTATGAAGTTTTGATTGGCGCTCTATGGTGTAATTGCCGCCGTCAAACCAAGATAGTTCTTTAAAAGGATCCGCTCCGGGTGCCACATCGGACGCGCCGATCGGTCCCTTTGGATACATGTCTAACATGAGCGCACCGAAGGACACCTCTTCCTCAGCCTCTAACCAAGAGACCAAGGCGTGAAGGCTGCGCGTTTTATAGTAGGGGTAGATAAAAACCTCATCGGCATCCAATGTGAGACACCATTTTCCATGGCCATATTTAAACTGTAACCAGGCCAGCCAGTCAGCGCCGAAGCGCGAGAGCCGGTAGCTGTGCTGTGTTGTCCAAAGAGATACGTCCTCTTGATCGCGGAGATAGTCCGCGGTGCCGTCATCGCTGCCGTTATCAACGAACAGGAAATGCCCAACGCCGAGTTGGCGATGGTGAGTCAAGAAAAACGGCAAACGGTGCCTTTCGTTTCGCACCGTGGAAAAACATAAAATTGTGTAGGGTGTTATCTTGCGGGTTCGGTCTGCCTCGCGGCACAGCTGCCGTCGCTTTCGCCAAGCGCGCAGCAAATATCGGCGGCGACGCAATCGCAATTTATATCGCTGCAAAAGGTCATACGCAGTGTTAATTGATCTGCCTCTTTGTGGTGATTGATCTAGGCGCGCAATTTCAACGCACGCACTTTAGATTGAGGGGATTTTAGGTCCGTGAGGAACTCTGAAAACTCATCGCGCAAATCTTCGCGCTCCAATCCAAAGGCAACAGTGGCTTGCAGAAATCCAGCCTTAGATCCGCAATCGAACCTTTGACCAGAAAATTGATAGCCGTAAACATCACGGCCCTGATCGATTTCTTGAGCTATTGCATCCGTGAGCTGAATTTCAGACCCAGCTCCACGTTTGAGCTTGGAGAGATTCTGCATCACCGATGGCGTTAAGATATAGCGCCCGATGACGGCGAGATTGGATGGCTCCTGCCCCAATGGGGGTTTTTCGACCATGCCCTTGATCGACACGAGCGGACCTTGTTCTTTTTCGATCTCGAGCATTCCGTAGGAGGATGCATCTTTGGTGGCGACTTGCATGGCTGCAACCATTGATCCGCCGGTCTGGGCATAGGCCTCAACCATTTGTTGCAAACAGGGCGTTTTCGCCGAGATCACGTCATCGGGCAGTAAAACTGCAAAGGGTTCATCGCCAATCAACCGCCGGGCACACCAGACCGCATGGCCCAGACCCATAGCTTGATGCTGGCGAATATAAGCGATTGCGCCACTTTCCATATTGGTAGATTTTAGCTCAGACAAAAGATCTGTTTTGCCCTTCTTGCGCAGGGATCGCTCAAGCTCTGGGGCTTCATCAAAATAATCTTCCAAAGCGCCTTTGCCGCGTGAGGTCACAAAGATGAACTCTTTGATCCCGGCCGCTCGGGCTTCATCAATGGCATATTGCACAAGGGGCCGATCCACCAATGTCATAATTTCTTTTGGTATGGACTTTGTGGCAGGCAAAAATCGCGTGCCTTGCCCGGCGACTGGGAAAATAGCTTTGGTAACTTTTTGTTTCATGTTATTCTTTTTCTAAATTAATTTTCAGAGACTCGCCACTAAAGATTTCGGCTGAGATGTAAAATCATCTGTTAAAACTATATATAAATGTTTGTGGACTGTCTTGCTTAATGTAGGGTTAATATCCTTAGGGCCTATGGTGTTTCGCCTTTTGAGTTCAGCAGTTTATACTTACGATCTTTAATGTATGCTCATGGCTTATGTAAAGTTACTCCTTTGGCATAGGCAATAAAATGGGGATTTTCATATCCTGGCTTGCCGTAGGTCAAAAGCGACAGATCGTCAAACCGCACAACAGCGCCGCCGGCCCCGTTCAAAACAGCATGACCGGCCGCTGTGTCCCATTCCATCGTGCGGCCGGCGCGCGGATAGAGGTCAGCTTCGCCGGTTGCGATCAGGCAAAATTTGAGTGACGAGCCTGCGCTCATCAGATCGGATACTTTATATTTTGCGATATAGGCATCTGTTGTTTCGTCTCGATGTGATTTTGAGGCGACAACGCGTAAACCTTCCGGATTTGGAACAGCGACTGAAATATATTGACACGCGCCGGTTTGCTCCATCTCGAATGAACCAGTTTCCTCCAGTGATTGCCCCTGAGCGTCAGTATAAAACAACCTTTGTTTTGCCGGGGCATAAACGATGCCCCGGATTGGGACACCGTTGACCACATAGGCAATATTCACAGTGAAATCTCCGCGCCGTTGGACGAACTCTTTTGTGCCATCCAGTGGATCGACGATTAGAAATTCCGTGCTTTCTTGCGCGTGGCTCTCCGCCTGTTCTTCGGTTATTAAGGTGACATCTGGAAAGGCCGCCTGCAAACCCGCAGAAATAATCGCATCTGCAGCCTCATCGGCGGCGGTCACCGGGCTTGCATCAGATTTGGTTTTGACCTCGAAATCTGGACCATTATAGATCTCCATAATGGCTTCCCCCGCCTCAAGAGCGAGCCTCCGCATGACCTTTTGTAATGTAGTAAAGTCCAAACCCTGAATCTTCTTTGCTGGTATATTGAATAAATTCATATTTTCTTTTAACTTATAACCCACAATTCAAAGTTGCAATTTGTCTCTTGTTTATTTTTTGAAAAACTAAAAATGTTTGCTAAACCTCGCCATACGCGCTCCGGCCTTTCAGGTACCCTTGCCTTTCTCGAACAGGTCTATTTTGGAACCGTTCGCGGCATGCGCAAATCCAGTGGGCGGAACGCCGTGCTCGGGCTGATTGGCTCGATGATGCAGACGGTCATTTTTATTATGGCCTTCTATTTTATGTTTCAGCTGATGGGGGTGCGATCGTCGCCGATCAAGGGCGATTATATGCTCTATATTATCTCCGGCATTTCCATGTTTATGACACATAATGCAGCTGTGCAGGCGGTCGCCGGATCGGAAGGGCCGACCTCTGGCATGATGCAGCATGCGCCGATGAATACGATGATCGCCGTATGCTCGGCAGCGCTGCAAAGTCTCTATCAACAAACAATTACAATCGGGGCAATCCTGCTTATTTACCACCTTGCCGTCAATCCTGTGGACATTTTTGACCCGATTGGCCTGGCTGGTGTGTTCTTGCTGAGCTGGTTTACCGGCGTCGCCATTGGTATGGTTTTTTTAGCCTTAACTCCGTGGCACCCCCCATTGGTCAAAATTCTTTTGATGGTCTACCGTCGGGTGAATATGTTGGCATCAGGCAAAATGTTCGTTGCCAATACATTGCCATCCTCCATGTTGGTCATGTTCGATTGGAATCCTTTGTTTCACTGTGTGGACCAAGCACGCGGTGCGATGTTTATCAATTATTCGCCCATGCACTCCAATTTGTCCTACCCATTGAAGGTTGCTTTGGTGGCTGTTGTCCTTGGTCTTATGGGAGAATTTTTCACCCGAAAACGAGCTTCTAAGAGCTGGGGAGCGACCCGATAAGAGCGCTAACGCAGACTTGATAAGGGCGCTAACGCACCACGCGCAGGGTGACATTGAGCCTTCCACCCTCTTTCAACAGCGATGAGCTGCCGAATTTGATCCTGTCAATACCGTGATAGTTGAGCCTTGCCGGACCTCCCATCACCGCAACATCGCCAGATTGCAGCCAAATGGACTCCGTTTTGCCCCCACGCTCGGTGCCGCCCACGCGAAACAAGGCATCATCCCCCAAAGATATTGACACAACGGGCCAGTCAAAATTGGCTTCATCTCGATCTTGATGCATCCCCATACGCGCGCCTTCGCCATAGAAATTGACCAAGCAACATTCCGGGTCTGGCGCCGCCCCTGCGACCGTCCGCCAAATGGCCATGATCGCCTCTGGAATTTCTGGCCAATTCACGCCGGAGGGGTGCTGCTCGACATATCGATATCCGCGCTGATCTGAAAACCAGCCGAAGTCACCAGCGGCCGTTAAACGTACAGACATCGGCTTGCCCGATTTCGTTTTCGGTGAAAAAACCGGCGCTTGGGCTGCCACTTGCCGCAGCGCCTCAACCAGTCGCAGCTGATCGCTTAGGGGCAAAAATGCCTTAAAAACAGATATTCCACCCACAGTGAGGGTGGGGCTGGGTGTGTTTTGTCCATTTAACTTTATGAAATCCAAATTTCATTGCCTCCAGATGGTTGCAGGGGGTGTTTGACACACCTATATAGCGCGATGAGCTGGTAGTTTAGAAGAACTGCTGAATTAATTGAGGCACAGGCGCCGCGCTGCGGGCTGAAAGCCTCGGTATCGCCAGAGCGAAGGGATGCTAAGAAATGGCTAAAGTCATTGGAATTGACCTTGGAACAACAAACAGCTGCGTGTCGATCATGGACGGATCGCAGCCACGGGTAATTGAGAATGCTGAGGGCGCACGGACCACTCCATCAATCGTTGCATTTACCGAAAACGAGCGCCTTGTGGGCCAACCTGCCAAACGTCAGGCTGTTACCAACCCAGAAAACACTGTTTTCGGTGTAAAGCGCTTGGTCGGCCGTCGGTATGATGACGCCCATCTGAAAAAAGATATGAAAAACCTCCCCTTCAAAGTCCTTAATGGCGGCAATGGGGACGCTTGGGTTGAAGCACAGGGTGAGCAATTCTCCCCATCGCAAATTTCCGCATTCATTTTGCAAAAAATGAAAGAAACTGCTGAGAGCTATCTTGGCGAAGACGTTTCACAAGCGGTCATCACTGTGCCGGCCTATTTTAATGACGCGCAGCGTCAAGCGACGAAAGATGCCGGTAAGATTGCCGGCCTTGAAGTCTTGCGGATCATCAACGAGCCAACCGCAGCGGCTCTGGCCTATGGTTTGGACAAAAAAGAATCGCAAATCATTGCCGTCTATGACCTTGGTGGTGGGACATTCGATGTCACCATCTTGGAAATCGACGACGGTTTGTTTGAAGTCAAATCCACCAATGGGGACACGTTCCTTGGCGGTGAAGACTTTGACATGCGCATCGTCAACTACCTTGCGGAAGAGTTCCAAAAGGAAAATGGCGTTGATTTGACCAAAGATAAAATGGCTTTGCAGCGGTTGAAAGAAGCGGCTGAAAAGGCAAAAATTGAATTGTCCTCTTCCAGCCAAACAGAAATCAATCAGCCCTTCATCTCGATGGACGGCGCATCTGGTCAACCCTTGCACCTGGTCGTGAAACTTACACGGGCCAAATTGGAAAGCTTGGTGGGTGATCTCATCAAAGCCTCCTTGAAGCCTTGTCAAGCTGCATTGAAAGATGCCGGCCTGTCCACGGGTGATATCGACGAAATCGTTTTGGTTGGCGGCATGACCCGTATGCCAAAAGTGATTGAGGAAGTGACCAAATTCTTTGGCAAAGAGCCAAACAAAGGTGTTAATCCTGATGAAGTTGTTGCCATGGGCGCGGCTATTCAAGCCGGTGTTTTGCAAGGCGATGTGAAAGACGTTGTTTTGCTCGACATCACACCTTTGTCCTTGGGTATCGAAACTCTGGGCGGTGTATTCACACGCTTGATCGACCGCAACACCACGATCCCAACCAAGAAATCACAAGTGTTCTCCACCGCAGAAGACAATCAAAACGCGGTGACCATTCGTGTGTTCCAAGGTGAGCGGGAAATGGCAGCTGACAATAAAATCCTGGGTCAGTTCAATCTGGAAAGCATTCCACCGGCGCCGCGCGGCATGCCGCAAATTGAGGTGACATTCGACATCGACGCCAATGGCATCGTTTCGGTTGGCGCGACGGATAAGGGCACAGGCAAGGAGCAAAAAATCACCATCCAAGCTTCGGGCGGTCTGTCCGATGCAGATATCGAAGCCATGGTGAAAGATGCGGAAGCCAATGCCGATGCCGATAAAGATCGCCGTGAATTGGTGGAAGCTAAGAACCAAGCGGAAAGCCTGATTCATTCCACTGAAAAAGCCATGGAAGAGCACAACGACAAAGTCGATCCGACCACAATCGAAGCGATTGAATTGGCCATGGCGGCATTGCGCGATGATCTGGAAACAGAAGATGCGGGCAAAATCAAAGCTGGCATTCAAAACGTGACTGAGGCGGCGATGAAGCTTGGTGAAGCGATTTATAAAGCCAGCCAAGAAGCAGAAGCCAATGGCGATGTCGACGATGGTCCTGTTGCGGATGATGATATCTTGGATGCCGATTTCGAAGATTTGGACGGCGACAAACGCAGCTAACGCCAAGTAAGGATCAGTCTAAACCGGCCTGCGATTTTGCCGGCCGGTTTTTCCGTTCCAGAGGGGACAGTTTAGATGTCAAAACGCGATTACTACGAAACGCTTGGGATCTCGAAAGGGGCCACGGCGGAGGAAATCAAAAAGGCCTATCGTCGCAAGGCGAAGGAGCTTCATCCAGATCGCAATGCAGATAATCCAGCTTCTGAGGGTCTCTTCAAAGAGGCCAACGAGGCTTATGAAGTTCTCAAAGACAGCAATAAAAAGGCCGCCTACGATCGTTACGGTCATGCAGCCTTTGAAGGTGGCATGGGCGGTGGCGGCGGTGGCCGGCCCGGCGGGCAAGGGGATTTCTCCAGTGCCTTTTCCGATGTCTTCGACGACCTTTTTGGCGACTTCATGGGCGGACGCGGCGGCGGTGGCCGGCAACGTGCCGCGCGCGGCGCGGACCTGCGCTATAATATGCGCGTCACCCTCGAAGAGGCGTTTCGCGGGTTGCAAAAAACCATCAATGTGCCAACGGCTGTGTCCTGCGCAAATTGTTCTGGAACAGGCGCGGCTTCGGGCAGCGCACCTGCGACCTGTGGCACCTGCTCCGGCATGGGCAAGGTTCGCGCGCAGCAAGGATTTTTCACGGTTGAGCGCACCTGCCCCAGTTGTTCTGGCGCAGGGCAGGTGATCAAAAACCCATGCTCAAGCTGCCACGGCGCTGGGCGGGTTGAGAAAGACCGGGCGCTATCCGTCAATATCCCGGCCGGTGTCGAAACCGGCACGCGCATTCGCCTGTCGGGCGAAGGCGAGGCGGGGGCACGCGGTGGACCTCAAGGCGATCTCTATATCTTTATCGAGGTGGCCGATCACCAGATTTTTGAACGCGAGGGCAACAACCTGTTTTGCAATGTGCCCGTGTC